>Ga0207419_1000593_pt1 | contig 31112 bp, 25 predicted proteins | sample ElkSloMetagenome_4_FD_184723 | JGI IMG/M metagenome (GOLD analysis project Ga0207419, IMG submission 184723) | Hot spring microbial communities from Elkhorn Slough, Monterey Bay, USA - MD2A (version 2) | ecosystem: Environmental > Aquatic > Marine > Intertidal zone > Estuary: Microbial mat ... | reverse complement strand
ATCATAAATTTCAAAAGTGGCTTTTTTTCCTTGATATCGCTTAGGAATATTCAGGTTAATTCTTCCATTTTCATCCAAGGGATTTGGAAATGCTGAAATTTTTTCAAGTTTACTGTAGAAGTCATTTGTACTTAAGAAGTCAGAAAGAAATAAAGATAAATCAACGTCGTGTATTTGTGCTGGCGTATCGACATTACTTTGGTTGTAACGCTCATTAGTCAAGTAGAAATTAGAATTCTCAGAAGCGGCTATCCCTTCAACTTGTAACATGTCCTGACCATTGAAGTCTACTTTTCTTTTATTTCCTGAAAAGAAATCATTGCCTTGAAAATCGTACAACAATACTAGAAAAGAATTTGGAGCTATGCTTAGTGGAATCAAACTGACAATTTCTAAACCGTATCCTGTCAGAACAATCAATTGTTCTCCATCAACATGTGTTGCTCCGGTGATAAGACCTTCAACATCATATGACCCTAAATTGGAGGCTGAGTAGGTTCCGGCAGCATTTGGCAATGTATAAACGCTCGTTTCTTGATTAGTCCATTCTTTAGTAAATAAATAAATGCTAGAACCTCTTACTATCATGGCTTCACAGTCAAAATTTGTAGTGTTACCAGATTGTTCAGAAAAATCAGTCTGATCCTCATATGAAAAATTAATATTTTCTATAACGGGATTTCCGTTAGTAATTGATGCTTTAGAAATTTTATAAATGGTTAAATCGGTTCTGTTGCCTGTTGAATTATTTCCAAAGTCTCCAATATAGATGTGATTACTATCCTGAGCAATTTCTTCCCAATCTACATTAGATATTGAAGGCAAATCAATGCTCGATATATTAGAAAAATCATTGACATCCAAAGCGTAAATCACCGCTGAATTTTCATTATCGTTGTGAGTCCATAGCTTATTATCCCATAGGATTACTCCAGAGGACTCCGCCACAACTGGATCTAATAAATCTGATGTTGAAGGAATAACATTAGCCTGATCATAAGTACAGCTTCCATCGTTCGTGCTCGCTGATGAATCATAATTGTTTGCTAAAGGGTCTGTACAGCCACTTTGTGCAAAGATTAATTGGGTTACTAAGAATAAAAGGAAGAATATGCTACTTTGTAAATTCTTTTTTCCTTTAATATAATTTGTGTTCAAATCTTAAGTATAATTTGTCAAATATAGAAAAAGTTTGAATTGAAAATTCCAACAAACATTAATTCAATTTATACTTAAGGTTTAAACGCTGCAGTTCAGAGAGTAGCTCAGAAGTGATTTCTACTTGTTTACTTTTACTATGTGTATTTAATTTCAATTCATCAGTTTTATCAACAAGCAAAACATCTACAGTTTTGGAACCTTTGTGTTTTGTACAAACTTCATTCAAATTTTCTATAATATTTTCATTTATTTTTTCAACATCAAGCATGAGTTTAATGCGCTTAGAAAATTCAGGAATAACATCCTGTAGCTGCTTAAATTGCAAAAATTGAATCCTTACGCGACCAGGCTCGCCAGTTTCCCTATTAATGTATTGTGTCGGCTTCACTTTGAGATACACAAAATGATCAGGGATTAAATAATGTCTATTTTTTAAGTAGTCTTCCCCAAAAATCCAAAACTCATTACTGTCCTTGTAATCTTCTAAAACAAATGTAGCAAAACCTTTTCCATTTTTGGAAACTCTATGATTTACATCAGTGATGACACCAGCAACTTTTAATTCTTTATTGACATGATTTTCAATATTATTGAATGCTTTTAAAGAATTATTACAATAATGTGTCATTTCTAATTTGAAATCATCCAGCGGATGTGCTGAAAGAAAAAGCCCAACCACTTCTTTTTCTGCTTTTAAAGTTTTCATATTATGCCAGGGTTCGCAAGGCGGAATGATAGGTTCTGGTATTTGCACTTCACTGGAATCACCAAATAAACTGACTTGTGCAGAATTTTTATTTTCTTGGTACCTGGCAGCATATTTTATGATTTTTTCTAAAAATATCTGATCAGACCCTTCTTCTGTATGAAAAAATTGAGCCCGATGCACTTCTCCAAGATTGTCAAAAGCTCCTGCATACGCTAAACTTTCAAAGGCTTTTTTGTTAGCAGCCCTAAGGTCTATGCGTTTTGCCATGTCGAAAATAGATTTATAGTCTCCATCTTTTTTTCTGTTTTCGACTATGGTTTCTACGGCATTTTTTCCTACGCCTTTAATAGCACCCATTCCAAAACGGATCGCATTGTTTTTGTTTACTGAAAATTTGTAAAAAGATTCATTTACATCTGGTCCGAGTACTTCGATGCCCATTCGGCGACATTCTTCCATAAAGAAGGTTACTTTTTTGATGTCCTTCATGTTATTAGATAAAACTGCAGCCATGTATTCTGCGGGATAATGGGCTTTTAAGTAGGCAGTTTGATAGGCGATGAAAGCATAACAGGTTGAATGAGACTTGTTGAAGGCATAACTCGCAAATGCTTCCCAATCTTTCCATATTTTCTCTAAAATATTTTCATCAAAGCCTTTTTTTGCAGCATTACCTATAAACTGCGGCTTAAGCTTGGCCAATACATCTTTCAGCTTTTTACCCATGGCTTTCCTCAAAACGTCCGCTTGACCTTTAGTAAAATCAGCTAACTGCTGAGACAACAACATGACTTGCTCTTGATAAACCGTAATCCCGTAGGTTTCTTTTAAAATTCCTTCCATTTCTGGAAGGTCATAAGTGATTTCTTCTTCACCATGTTTACGCTTTATAAAACTTGGAATGTATTCCATTGGTCCAGGTCTGTACAATGCATTCATAGCGATAAGATCTTCAAACACGGTTGGTTTGAGGTCTTTCATGTGCTTCTGCATACCTGGAGATTCATATTGAAAAATACCAACAGTTTCACCTCTTTGGAAAAGTTCATAGGTCTTTTCGTCATCTAACGGAAATGATTCAGGATCAAGTTCTAACTTATGTTTGGCTTTTATAATTTTGACAGTATCTTTTATCAACGTCAAAGTTTTGAGGCCTAGAAAATCCATCTTAAGCAGACCGGCAGATTCGACCACATTATTGTCAAATTGGGTAAGGTATAAGTCAGAATCTTTTGCGGTGGCAACGGGCACAAAATTAGTAATATCATCAGGAGTAATGATCACACCACAAGCATGGACTCCTGTGTTTCTTACAGAACCTTCAATAATTCTAGCTTGGTTGATAGTTTGCGCCTGATCATCTACAGCTTCGCTCATTTGGATGAGTTGCAGGACTTTGTCTACATCTTCAGACCTAAACTTATCTCTTATTTCTTTCTCGCTCTTGCCAAATATTTTATAGAGCTTAGTCATATCTGGAACTAACTTGGCAATTCTGTCGGCTTCATAAAGTGGTAAATCTAAAACTCTGGCTGTATCACGAATCGCAGATTTAGCAGCCATCGTGCCGTAGGTAATAATTTGAGCCACCTGATTTTCACCGTATTTCTCAATTACATAATCCATGACTCGACTTCGACCTTCGTCGTCAAAATCGATATCGATATCTGGCATACTTACACGGTCAGGATTTAAGAAACGCTCAAAAAGCAAATCGTACTTAATGGGATCAATATTGGTAATTTTTAAACAGTAAGCAACTACACTTCCAGCTGCAGAGCCACGACCTGGGCCGACTGAAACTCCCATTTTTCGAGCTTCTCTTATTAAATCTTCTACAATTAGAAAATAACCAGGATATCCTGTATTGGCGATGACAGATAATTCAAAATCCAGTCTTTCTTTGATGCCTTCTGTGATTTCTCCATAGCGTTCTTCAGCACCATTGTAAGTAATATGTTTTAGGTAGGCATTTTCACCTCTTTTACCTTCATCATGCTCGTCTTCAGCATCTTTAAATTCATCAGGTATTTCAAATTTTGGAAGCAATACATCTCTGGCAAGGTCGTAAAATTCTATTTTATCTGCAATGACATTTGTATTCGCAACCGCTTCCGGATAATCTTTAAAGAGCTCTTTCATTTGTTGACTACTCTTAAAGTAGTATTCATCATTTGGTAATCCATATCGGTATCCTCTGCCACGACCAATCGGCGTTGATTGCTTTTCGCCATCTTTTACACAAAGTAAAATGTCGTGTGCATTTGCGTCTTCCTGTTTTTCATAGTAGACATTGTTGGTGGCAACCAATTGAACATCGTGTTTCTGAGCTAATTTTATTAAACCCTGATTCGCTCGATTTTCGTCTTCTTGATTATGCCTGTTCAGTTCTATGTAAAAATCATCATCAAATTGCTCTTTCCACCACAATAAGGCTTCTTCAGCTTGTTTTTCGCCTACATTCAATATTTTCGATGGGATTTCTCCATATAAATTTCCAGATAAAACAATGACGTCTTCTTTGTATTCCTCAATCACTTTTTTATCAATTCTCGGGACGTAATAAAATCCTTTGGTATAAGCAATGGAAGACATTTTGGCGAGGTTATGAAACCCTTTTTTTGATTTGGCAAGTAATACGATTTGATAGCCATTATCTTTATGAGACCTGTCTAAGTGATTTTCACATACAAAAAATTCGCAACCTATAATTGGTTTTACAGCCTTATTTTCTTCTTCTTCTGACAGTGTTTTTTTGTAGGCTTTTGCCGCATTTACAAAATGAAAAGCACCCATCATGTTAGCATGGTCAGTCATGGCAACTGCCGGCAAATCATTATTTGAAGCTGCTTTTATCAAATCCTGAACTGACATTGTGGATTGAAGAATAGAAAACTGACTGTGATTATGTAGATGAATAAAATTTTGGTCGGCAAGATTTTCTAGATTTTCATCTAGTTGAGCTCTTGAGGGCTTGTCTTTTTCTAAAACATCTTCTTTTTTATATTTTTTTGACTCTTTTTTTAAGTTGAGATGCTTTAAACCAAATTTTTCAATGGGTTGTGGATGTTTTTCCTGAAATTCTTCAATGTAGCCAGTAGCGGATTGGAGTTTTTCTTCAGAATAGTGTGCTTTTCTCAATAATTCTAAGAAACATCTCGCTGTAGCTTCCACATCAGCAGAGGCATTATGGGCTTCTGCAAATGGCTCCTTAAACAAAAATTCATGCAACTCTGTTAGCGTTGGTAGTTTAAAGCCACCGCCTCTACCGCCTGGGATCTGACAAAGTTTGGCTGTTTTTTCAGTACAGGTATCCAAAACAGGCATATCCATCAATGCTGTGTCAAATCCGGCCCTGTAGAATTCAGCGCCCATGATGTTTACGTCAAAATCTACATTCTGACCAACCATGAATTTGGCTTTGTCCAAAGCATTGTTGAATTCCTCAAGAACATCTACCAGAGTCTCCCCTTTTTTGTCTGCAAGTGCAGTGGATATGCCATGAATTTGTTCGGAATCATAAGGAATATCGAAGCCTTCAGGCTTTATTAAAACGCTTTTCTGTTCAATAAGCTCTCCCCATTCATCATGGATCTGCCATGCCAACTGTACGGCTCTGGGCCAATTATCTACATCCTGAATTGGTGCATTGTAGCGCTTTGGTAAACCTGTTGTTTCTGTGTCAAAAATGATGTACATGAGCTAATTGAGTTTGTTGTAAAATTAGAAACTAGAGACCAATTTTACAGAATTTTGAGGTAAAGTTATTAACTGAATTTAAATCGAAAGCTAATTAAGTTGAGTAAGTTTATTTGAATTTATTTGAGTTTAAGATGAGCATAATTAGAATTACTTTTTAAACCTCTTTGTATTTTAGATTTCTAATTAGGGTGATGTAACAAAGTAAATTCAATAATTATCAGTTTACAGCAATATTATTACCAATAGCTAAAAAAATTGACTAAAAACTTTGATATAATGAAAAATTTTTTAAATTTAACTAAACATTAAAATTTATTATTATGAAAAAAATTATTCTTTTAGTAGCAATTGTGCTTGGTGTATCAGCTCAGGCACAAACATTTAAAGTTGGCGCAGTTGTAGGCTTACCAGCTGCTGATGCTTCTGATTTAAGTTCATTGGTGGTAGGTTTAGATGCTTATTATTATTTTACGGATGTTGATGATTTTTTAGAAATTGGAGCAACAGCAGGTTTTAGAAACTACTTTGGTGATGAGGTTGATATCCTAGGAACAACTGTAGAATTTGATGATGCTCAGTTTTTACCTATTGCGGCAGCAGGACGAATTAAAGTTCTAGACTTCCTGTCTGCTGGAGCAGATGTTGGCTATGCTCTTGGCATTTCGGATGGTTTAGACGGAGGATTGTACTTAAGACCAGTTGCTGGAATTGATATTGCTGATACCATTGAAATAGTGGCATCTTACGAGACAATCTCAGATGCTGCAACATGGGGAAATATTAATGTTGGATTATTATTCGAGTTTTAAGAACTAAATTTTTTTATTAAAATTACTTTTAACCAGCTGTGAAAACGGCTGGTTTTATTTTTCCATATCCTCCAACTGAATATTAAGTGCTTTTACACTTATTTGAATTTCTATGATAGATAAAACCAAGGATATCATTAGTAAAACGAGCGAGATACCGAATATTAAGCTCCCGTAGAATTGCAATTCTTCAAAGATTAAAAACATGCTCAAAACACATAAGAATAAAGATACGATACCGAAAATCTGCATGTTTTTTATAAGGTTAACCCGTCTTTTTAAATTAGAAATTTGAGCTTTGATGTTTTCTGTAGGATTTTCTTTGTAGGATTTGTAGAGTCCTCTAATTAATCCGGCGATCGTTAAAAACCTATTGGTATAAGCCAAAAGGAGCAAAGAGATTGCCGGAAACAATAATGCTGGGGTTGTTAAGCTTACATTCATGTCTATTTTAATTTACAGAAACAAAAAAGCTGAGAAATGAAATATCAATCCTCAGCTTTTATTTATAAAATCTCTGTATTAAATAAGATAATTATCTTCAATATCACTAGTATCTTCTTTGAATGATTTTAATTGTTTCATCCAATAAGCAAAAGCCACAAAACCAATTAAAAGGAATATGAAATTTACTCCATTGGCTGCTAGCCAGGAATCTGGCTGAAGCGTCATTCTAAGAAAATCGAAAGGAAGAAATAAAAACTCCTCAAATATTGACTCTATACCGAGAAAAAAATCTTTCATGTCTTTTATAATTATAATTACCTTGCAAAAATAATCATTACATCTATATGATTGCTATTTTTTTCAAACAATCTAAACCTATTGTTTTTTTAATACTTGGAATTGTTCTAAGTATTTTATTCTGGGTTGAAACAGGAGCAAATCATCAAATGATTTTCAGCCTCGAGAGTATAGGTTTGATTATTCTTAAATATTTAATTCTTATCAGTGTATTCGTAATTTTTGAATTAAAAATTAAGTTCTTTGAAATACAAACCGGGCATAGTTTTGTAACCCTTTTTTTTGTTTTACTTTTTTCCTTTTTAATTAAAGATATTTTATCTGATAATACGTTATTTTCATTTTTTATTTTGAGTGTTGGTATCATCAGATTACTTAATTTATGTATTGGTTGGAATGTAAAATCTTCAATATTTGAAAGTGTATTTTTGATTTGCGTTGCCAGCATTTTTTATAAACCAACGCTGGTTTTTTTAATACTCGTTTTGGTGGTCACAATTATATTTACAAAGTCCAGGTGGAGAAATTTTATAATTCCTGTACTATCGATTTCTTCTTTTGTGATATTGGTGCAGTTATATCATCTAATTTACAGTGAATCTGTTGTAGGCTATCAGTTTTTTTTACCAGAATTAAACGTCAATTTACAACACCTTTTAAATAATGATAATATAAGTCAAGGGGTTTTCTGGATGGCATGTACACTTATTTTTCTATATCAAATTTATAGTGTAAAGCTCGTTAGATCTCTGTATCACAGACAAATGGCGAGTGTTTTTCTAGCTTTTCTCATTTTAGCATTCATTTCCATGTTTTTCAACGACTCGACAATCTCAGGATTGTGGTTTATGTCTTTATGGCCATTTTGTATCTACTTAGGCGATTTTGTATCCAGGATAAAAAAGAATTTGTGGTTACAGGTTGTTTTTTGGGGATTCACAATTGCTTCACTTGCATTATACACCAATGGATTAGTGGATATAATTTAGCCTAAAGCTACATCTAAGGTCATCATCACTATAAAACCACCAATGAAGCCCATCGTGGCAATATCTGTGTTGCGTTCTAACTGAGATTCCGGAATAACTTCTTCAACAACCACAAAAATCATTGCCCCAGCGGCGAAACACAAGGCATACGGTAAAATGGGTTCAAAAGTTAAAACCGCCCAAGCGCCGAGAACGGCTGCAAAGGGTTCTACAATGGCAGATAATTGCCCATAATTGAAACTTTTCCAACGGCTTTTCCCCAACCCTCTTAAAGGCATAGCTACTGCAAAGCCTTCAGGAAAATTTTGTATACCAATTCCAAGTGCTAAGGCAACAGCACCACCAATCGATGCCCCTTCAATACCAGCAGAAACTCCACCGAACAAAACACCAATAGCAAGTCCCTCTGGAATATTATGTAACGTGATAGCCAAAGTGAGTAATACAGATTTGCGCCAAGGCGTTTTTATGCCTTCTTTCTCACTTTCTTTAAAATTGACATGTAAGTGAGGCAAAACTTTATCTAAAGCAAAAATGAACAAGGCACCACCTAGAAATCCGGTAGCTGCCGGAATTACTTTTATAAAACCATCGCCATCACTCATTTCTATACCCGGAGCCAAAAGACTCCAGAAACTCGCTGCCACCATAACGCCACCAGTAAAACCCAACATGCCATCAAAGAAAACACGATTCATTTTTTTAAAGAAAAATACCAGAGATGCTCCAACTCCGGTCATTCCCCAGGTAAATAGAGTTGCATATAATGCAGCTAATACCGGGTTGAGTTGCTCAAAATAATTTATGATTGATTCCATGGTTCAAAACTTAGTTTTTATGTAAATGTTATTTGCGACTTGTTCAGAAATTCTTAATGTCTTGTCTTCAAAATTGATTAAAAAAGACTGATCAAATTTTTCTATTTCTATTATCTTTATTTCTTTACCTAGCGATAGGTTTTGTTTATCCAAATAGTTCAAAAATTCTGTTGATGAATCTTTAAGACCTATACAATTGCCACTTTCACCTATGTTGAGATCTGATAAAACTTTTTGATTTGAAACGGAAAACACTCCATTTTGATCGGGTATAGGATCGCCGTGCGGATCTCTACTTGGATAATCTAAAAATTGATCAAGCCTTTCTGTAAGCTGATCAGATTTTACATGTTCCAATTGTTCTGCGATGTCATGAACTTCGTCCCAATTGAAGTGCAGTTTTTCTACAAGAAATACTTCCCATAGTCTGTGTTTTCTTATAATCCCTAAAGCTTTGGTTTTACCCTGATCGCTAAGCTTTACACCTTGATACTTTTTGTATATCACCAAAGATTTTTCTGATAGTCTTTTAATCATATCAGTCACAGAGGAAGCTTTAGTTTTGAGGTGTTCTGAGAGTTTTGTTGTACTTACCGAGGATTCGGGATCTTCTTGAAGATGATAAATGGCTTTGAGATAATTTTCTTCAGAAAGACTTATCATACCGTATTTTTAAAGCAAAATTAATTAAATAATTAGACAAGGCTAAAAATTTAATTTAAATTATCTAAAATACCTTTGATAGTAATATCGGTTGCCCCAATTTGATTAAGGATAAATGCTTTAGAGGATTTTGACATTTTATCTCTTAAATCTCTATGTCGAAAAATTTCACTAACGATTTCAAACATCTCATTTTCAGAATGGACAACTTTTAAACCTCCTGAATTTTCTAAGAGTTTTGCTTCAGGAAATTTATGATGATTTGGTCCAATTAGTATAGGTATACTGAAAGCAGCAGGTTCTAAAATATTATGAAGCCCAGAATTGCCATAGCCGCCTCCTACATAAGCCATATTTGCATAAGCATATACCTTCGTTAATATCCCAACAGTGTCTAAAATTAAAATATCGTAATCCTGGAGGTTTTGGTTTTTTATTTCGCTGTATTTTATCAAAGGCTTCTTTAGTTTTTGTTCTATTTCGGCAATATGTTGCTGGTCTATCTGATGAGGTGCAATCACAAATTTGATATTAATCTCTTTACTGTTAATTGTTGGGATTAACTTATTCTCACCCTCTTGCCATGTACTACCGCAAACCATACATAATTTGTCTTCTACAAATGCTTCCATAAAGTCTAAACGATTATCTTGTTTTAATTGAAGACTTACTCTATCGTAGCGCGTATCTCCAGAAACGGTCCAGTTTTTAAATTTAATTTTGTTTAAAAGTTGTCCAGAAGCCTCATCTTGAACAAAAATATGATTGAAACTCAACAGTGCTCTTTTAAAGAAACCTCCGTAAAGCTTAAAATAAATTTGATTACGTCTAAATCTCGAAGCAACTAAAAAGCTTGGAATTTCTCTTTCTTTCAGGTAGTTTAGATAATTTGGCCAAATGTCATACTTGACGAAAATGACAAATTTGGGTTTGATGTTATCAATAAATTCTTTTGCATTTCCAGAAGTATCTAATGGCAAATAAGTTTCAAAATCACCTACAGATTTATTTTTCTTTACGCGGTAACCGGAATCTGAAAAGAAACTAATAATAAAAGAATGTTCAGTATAATGAATTTTTAATTTTGCTATAACCGGTACAACCTGTTCATATTCACCCAGTGAGGAGACGTGTACCCAAATAAATGACTTTTTTTGATTCGACTCAAGATATTTTTTTAATTCTACTTTTGAAACTCTTCTTTCTTGGTAAAAGGTTCTGAGTCGTGAAAAAAATATACCCAGAATTGGAAGACTCCATTCAAAAACTTGTATCAGGCAATTATAGAGGAATTTCATGCTTTTAGTAAGTTCTCGCTAAAATAAAGAAATCGCACAAATGCCATTTATATTTCTTAAATTTGTTGAAGAACAAAATTGATATGAAAAAACTACAAATGGTTGACTTGATTGGTCAACTTGATCCTATAAAGGAGGAAATACAGGAAGGATTTGAAGAAGTCATGAGCAATGCAGCGTTTATCAACGGGCCAAAAGTACACGAATTTCAGGCAGATTTAGAAAAATATCTGGGAGTGGAACACGTCATTCCTTGTGCTAATGGTACAGATGCTTTGCAAATAGCAATGATGGGTCTTGGCTTAAAACCTGGAGATGAAGTGATCACTGCAGACTTTACTTTTGCAGCAACAGTTGAAGTTATAGCTTTACTAAAATTAACTCCAGTACTCGTTGATGTTGAAGAAGATACCTTTAATATAAGTCCCGAAGCGATTGAAAAGGCCATTACACCAAAGACCAAAGCCATAGTTCCGGTCCATTTGTTTGGACATGCCGCCAATATGGATGATATAATGAATATTGCGAAAAAACACAATTTATTTGTTATTGAAGATAACGCTCAAGGGATAGGCTCTTCCTATCATTTTGCAAACGGTGATTCACAGAAAACAGGAACAATCGGTCATGCCTCAGCAACGTCGTTTTTCCCTTCTAAAAACTTAGGATGTTACGGAGATGGAGGTGCTATTTTTACAAATGATGACGATCTAGCTCATACTATAAGAGGTATTGTAAATCACGGGATGTACGAACGATACCATCATGATGTGGTTGGTGTCAACTCTAGACTAGATGCGCTTCAGGCGGTCGTTTTGAAAGCAAAGTTACCAAAGCTGGACGACTATAATTCTAACAGACAAAACGCAGCTCGTGCTTACACTAAAGCACTTAAGGATCATAAAGACATTGAAATTCCGGTCGCCAAAACTAATCGTAATTGTGACAATAAAGATTTAGGCATATGTGATACCTGCTCATGCCACGTATTTCATCAATATACACTAAAAATAAAGAATGGTAAGCGAGATCAATTAGCCGAATATTTAAAATCACAAAATATTCCTCACGGTATTTATTACCCGATTCCACTTCACCTTCAGAAAGCCTATAAGGATGAAAGATACAAGGATGCAGATTTTGAAATAACAAATCAGCTAGCCAAAGAAGTCATTTCGCTTCCTATGCATTCAGAGCTAGATGAAGAACAAATAAAATTGATAACTGACCACATCCTGAAATTCCTCAACCAATAACTATGCATAATCTTAAACTTAGGTTGTCTTTATTTTTTATTGTATGCCTGTTTTTTTCATTCAATAAAATAAAAGCGCAAACTATCATTATACATTGTACGACTTACTTTGATAGTGCTACTGCAGAATACAAAAAAGGCGAATTTTCGTTTGTAATTTCAGATAAGAAGATAACAAATATTTTCAAGGGTTTTGCAATCCCTAAGCTTGAAGATATTACTATTTTAGACCTTAAGGATAAGGTACTCTATCCAGGATTTATAGATATGCATGTTCACCTTGACCATGAAACGAGTCCAACTCGATATTTGGATAAGTATCAGGAAAATAAAGCCGATCAGGCCTTGAAATCTATTAAATATTGTGAGCGTACTTTGATGGCTGGTTTTACCACCGTAAGAGATGTTGGAGGAAATGGCGTAAATATTTCATTAAAAAATGCAATTGCAAGAGGTGATATAGTTGGTCCTAGAGTCTTCACTTCCGGCAAAGCTTTAGCAAGCACAGGAGGTCATGCTGATCCAACCAATGGAAGCAACGAAACCTATATTGGAAATCCAGGTCCAAAAGACGGTGTAGTAAATGGAGAAACTGATGCTAGAAAAGCAGTAAGACAGCGGTATAAAAATGGGGCAGATTTAATAAAAATTACAGCAACCGGAGGTGTGTTGAGTCAAGCAAAAAACTCTTCTAACCCTCAATTCACGATAGAAGAAGTAAAAGCTATTACAGAAACGGCTGCAGATTACGGTTTTCACGTAGCTGCCCATGCTCATGGTGATGATGGAATGCGAAGAGCGGTTTTAGGAGGTGTAAAAACCATTGAACATGGTACTTTGATGAGTAAAGAGACTATGGAATTGATGAGGAAAAATGACGTTTACTTGGTGCCAACTATTATTGCAGGGAAGTACGTAAGTGAAAAGTCTAGAATTAAGGGATTTTATCCCGAAATTATCAGGCCAAAAGCTATGGAGATCGGCCCTAAAATTCAAGATATGTTTGCCAGAGCATACAAGAATGACGTGCCAATTGCATTTGGCACAGATGCTGGCGTTTTTCCACATGGAGAAAACTGGAAAGAATTTGGTTACATGATCGAAGCGGGAATGCCTGTGAATGCTGCTATTCAATCAGCGACATTAATCCCAGCCAAAATTCTAAAGAAAGACAACGAAATTGGGCAAATAAAAGAAGGATTTTTTGCAGATATAGTTGCATTAGACAATATACCTACCGAAAAAACTACAAATCTATTTAAAGATGTCTCTTTCATCATGAAAGAAGGAATAGTGTATAAGATGTAATTCATTTCTTTAATCTTATTTGATGTCAACATTCATTATATTTCATCATTATTAACACAGAGTTTAATAGTGAAAAAATTTCACTTACTTTTGCAAAAAAAATCGATTTATGAGTCAATTATTATGTGTCGGAACGGTAGCTTTTGATAAAATAGAAACTCCTTTTGGTAAAACTGACAAAATTCTCGGAGGTGCTGCTACATACATTGGGCTTTCCGCTTCCAACTTTAAAGGTATTGATATAGGAATTGTTTCTGTGGTTGGTGAAGATTTTCCACAGGAATACATTGATATATTCAAAAATAAAAATATCAATATAGAAGGTCTGAAGATCGTTGAAGGTGGTAAAAGTTTTTTTTGGAGCGGAAAGTATCATAACGATATGAATACGAGAGATACTTTAGACACACAATTGAACGTTCTGGAAAATTTTGACCCGGTCGTTCCTGATTCCTATAAAAATGCTGATATAGTGATGCTGGGAAACCTTCATCCTGCCGTTCAAATGAGCGTTATAGAACAGGTTGATAATCCTAAGCTGATTGTTTTAGATACCATGAATTTCTGGATGGATACTACGCTTGAGTTACTCCATAAAGTCATTGCAAAGGTAGACGTGATTACCATCAATGATGAAGAAGCCAGACAACTTTCAGGTGAATATTCATTAGTTAAAGCTGCACGCAAGATCAGAGATATGGGTCCGGATTATATTGTTATCAAAAAAGGAGAGCACGGTGCATTATTATTTTATAACGATGAAATGTTTTTTGCGCCAGCTTTACCTCTTGAAGATATTTTTGATCCAACCGGCGCAGGAGATACATTTGCCGGAGGCTTTTCAGGCTATTTGGCTCAAACAAAAGACATTTCTTTTAAAAATATGAAAAGAGCCATCATACATGGTTCAAATTTGGCTTCTTTCTGTGTTGAGAAATTTGGTACAGACAAAATGCTTAATCTTCAGGAAGAAGAAATACAAAAACGCCTGGAAAACTTTGAAAGCTTAACCCAATTTGAAATAAATCTAACTTAGTTTGATTCTTTAAACTAAATCGAAGCCTATGAGCGAGTTGATAAAACATGAATGTGGTATAGCACAGCTGAGGTTGCTCAAACCCTTGTCTTACTATAAGGAAAAATATGGTACTGCATTTTATGGTATTAACAAGATGTACTTGATGCTCGAAAAGCAACATAATCGCGGTCAGGACGGTGCAGGTTTTGCAAGTATAAAATTGGATATGAAGCCCGGTTACCGCTATATAAGTCGTTATCGCTCTAATGCACCTCAACCCATACAGGATGTTTTTGAGACCATCAACAATCGTATCAATACTGAGATGAATCTTCATCCGGAATATCAGGAAGATGTAGAAGCTCAAAAACAAAATTTGCCATATTTAGGAGAATTAATGCTGGGACACGTACGTTATGGTACTTACGGAAAAAACAGCATAGAAAGTGTTCATCCCTTTTTAAGGCAAAACAATTGGATGCACCGAAATTTGATCCTGGCAGGTAATTTCAATATGACCAATGTTAGCGAGTTGTTCGAAAATTTAGTCAATTTAGGTCAACATCCAAAGGAGAAAGCAGACACCATTACAGTGATGGAAAAGATCGGCCATTTTCTGGATTCAGAAGTGAGGAAGCTTTACAAAAACTTAAAAAAGGAAGGCTTTAATAAGCAGGAAGCTTCACCTCATATTGTTGATCAGATCAGAATTTCTAAGATTTTAAAGAAATCATCAAAAGACTGGGATGGTGGATACGTTATGGCAGGTTTGTTAGGTCATGGTGATGCTTTTGTGCTTCGGGATCCAAGTGGGATTCGTCCGGCTTTTTATTATCATGACGATGAGATTGCCGTTGTCGCATCCGAGCGTCCGGTGATACAAACGGCTTTTGATGTACCTCTGGAGAAGGTGTCAGAACTCAAACCTGGTAATGCGTTAATTACCAAACGAGATGGAAGAGTAGTAGAAAAAGAAATTATAAAACCTTTGCCCAAAAAAGCCTGCTCCTTTGAACGTATTTATTTTTCCAGAGGAAGCGATGCCGATATATATAAAGAGCGAAAAATGTTAGGCAGATTGATTATGCCTGAAGTCCTGAAAGCTATTGATTACGATACAAAAAACTCTGTCTTTTCCTACATTCCTAACACTGCAGAGACATCATTCTATGGAATGGTTGAAGCTGCAAATGACGAGTTAAATCGACAGAAAAATACTAAAATCCTAAAGGAAAAAGATCAGCTCACCGATAAGGCATTAGAAGAGATCTTGTCACAGAAATTAAGAACAGAAAAGATAGCCGTAAAAGATGCTAAACTCAGGACATTTATAACTGAAGATTCCAGCAGAGACGATTTGGTGGCTCATGTCTATGATGTGACTTACGGCGTTGTCAATTCTGATGACCACTTGGTAGTTATAGATGATAGTATTGTTCGCGGTACAACGCTAAAGAAAAGTATCATCAAAATTTTAGATCGTTTAGGTCCAAAACAAATTGTAATTGTCTCTTCTGCGCCTCAGATTCGTTATCCGGATTGTTATGGTATAGATATGGCCAGACTGGAAGATTTTGTCGCCTTCAGGGCAGCATTGGCTTTACATAAAGAACAGAATACCTACGATAGTGTGGTTCAGGATGTTTATCAGAAATGTAAATCACAGGATGAGCTCAGCAAGACTGCAGTGGATAATTATGTTAAAGCTATTTATGCGCCTTTTTCTTATACACAAATTTCAGATAAAATCGCTGAACTTCTGAGTGATGAGACCATAAAGGCCAAGGTGAAAGTGATTTATCAAACCGTAGATAATCTTCATAAGGCTTGTCCGCATCATCTTGGTGACTGGTATTTTACAGGTGATTATCCCACTACAGGCGGCAGTAAAATAGTAAATAAGGCTTTTATAAATTTCGTAGAAGGCAATAAAAAACGTGCTTACTAGACGCAACTTAACTTTCAACTTGGTATCTACAGGGTGATACTAATTTACATATATTTGCCGTTAAAGTTTTTACAAACCTTCTTTTATGAGCGAACAACCTTCAAAGACTCCAGTGAATGACGACGAAGTCGACTTAAGTGTAGTTTTTAAAGCCATTCAAAACTTCTTTAAAAGTATTTTTATTGGTATCATCAATATCATCAAATTTTACTGGAAACACAAAATAGTTCTTCTTATATTGATAGTTGCTGGCGCTATAGCTGGCTATTTTTGGGAAAAATCCTTTGATAAAACTTATAAGAACCAGTTACTTGTCATCCCAAACTTTGAAAGTGCCAATTATCTTTATAATAAAATTGAATCTATTGAAAGTAAATTGATATCAGCAGATTCTGTATATCTAAAAAAAGTATTTGGTGAAAACTACGAAGCAGTCTCATCAATAGAAATTTCTCCAGTAGTTGATGTTTATAATTTTGTCTCTCTTAGTAATAGTAACCAAGAGCTCTTTGAACTTCTTTTTGAAGAAGAGGCAAGTTTGGAATTTTTAGAAGACCCAATTAATAGTAGGAACTATGAATATCATGACATTAAACTTTCAATCATAGGTGAAGAACATCACGAAGAATTATCTACTCAATTATTAAAATATTTGAATGAGAGTTCTTTTTTTAACTCCTTACAAAAAATAACGCTTCAAAATCTAAACTTAGAGATTTCAGAAAATGAAAAAATGATTGCTCAAGTTGATTCTATAATAAATAACTCAAGCAACAATAAGGGATTTAAATTTGAAGATAATAACCTAAGTCTAGTAGATAATACAGGTTTGAAAGAATTATTAAGCTATAAGAAATTCCTCTATAGAAATAACGAAGATTTACTTTCATACCAGATAAAGCAGTCCAAAATTATAAACTTAGCAGATGCAAATTATAAAGTTATTGATAAAGATAACTTACTGAAGAAAAGTAAAATTAAACTCTTTCCATTAATTTTCATTTTGTTATACAGTTTGATTTTTCTGTTGTCTTACATCCAAAAAAAGGCTAAAAACTTTAATTAAATAAAATCTTATTTCTTGATAAAGATTTATAATAAACTTCTAAAAGATGAGAATAGTGTAGAGGTTTTGTCAAAAGGATTTTCTTTTTTGATTTTAAAACTTATTGGGACTGTTTTTAGTTTTTCATTTACCTTATACATTACAAATGTGTTTGGAAAGGAGGTTTGGGGATTGTTTGCATTAGCAATGTCAATTTTTACACTTACAAGTATTCTAGGCGCTTTAGGTATAGACACTCATTTAGTAAAGTTTTATTCCCAAGAAAAAAATTTAGACGATGTTGGAATTTACTTTAAATCTTTAATCAAAGCATTTGTATTTTCATCTGTACTTTCTTTTATTCTTTACTTATTAAGTGAACCTATGGTTAATAATATGTTTAAAGAGCCCAAACCTGAGCTATTGACATATTTATATTGGGTTTTACCGAGCATACCGTTCTGGTCAGTAATCGTATTATCCTCCGGAGTAATGAGAGCTAGAAAGTTGAATAATTATTATGGATTTTACACTATTGTAAGCAGATTTTTAATCCTAACATCAATTGTATTATTATTCTCTTTTACCGAAATAGAATTGGTATTAAAAGTTTTTTTTTACTCTTTACTTTTTATTTCTTTGGTTAGCATAATTCATGTTACTATTATTTTAAAAAACGTAACCATAAGAACGAAAGAAAATTCTTGGAAATTTCTTAAACAATCAATTCCTATGATGTTAAGTAGTTCTATTTTGGTGTTAATGAGTTGGATGGATACTTTTGTTATGGGAATTTATGAAGATGAAAGCGAGGTTGGTATTTACAATGTAGCAGTTAAGATAACGTCTTTAACGGTCTTTAGTCTACAAGCATTAAACTCTATTTTAGCTCCCAAGATAGCTAAGGCTTTTGCTAGTGGTAAAAAAGAAGAATATCTCAATTTAATAAGTTTTACTACAAAGCTTAATTTTTTCATTACTCTGGTTGTTGTTTTTTCAATTGTTCTATTAAATAGATTTTTATTAGGTCTTTTCGGAGAAGGATTTGAATCAGGCTTTATAGTTTTACTTATTTTATGTGTAGGGCAATTAATAAATTCTATGTCAGGATCTGTAGGAGTTATAATGCAGATGATAGGTGAACAAAATAAGCATCAAACTTTTATAATAATATCTTTAGTAATCAATTTAGTGTTGACATTAATTTTGACACCTATTTATGGTGGAGTTGGAGCAGCTATTGCTACTGTAGCAAGCATGATTTTTTGGAATGTAGCTGGAGCAGTTTTTCTTAAGATAAATAAAAATATTGTAACCTATTTCAAACCTTTTTAATTAATGGCACTGCCTGATTTTTTAATTGTTGGAGCTGCAAAATGTGGTACAACTTCATTGTATAATTATTTATCAGCACATGATGAAATTTATTTGAACAAGAATAAAGAACCAAAATATTTTGTTTCTAAGATATTAGATTTTCCTTTGAAAGGAAAAGGCGATGACCTGACAGAGGAGTTAATGGTAAAAGATTTTAAAGAATATAAATTACTATTCGAAGAGAAAAAACCATTTCAAATTACAGGAGAAGCAAGTGTAGATTACCTTTTTTATGCTGAAGAAGTAATACCACAGATAAAAAAATGTCTAAAAAAGGATATAAAGATTATAATAATGCTCAGAAACCCTGTAGAGAGAGCATTCTCAGCTTACAAACATCTACTGAGAGATGTGAGGGAAACAGAGTCTTTTGAAAAAGCGCTGGAATTGGAAGATATTAGAATAAAACAGAATTATGAATTTATATGGTACTATAAAAAAGCAGGATTTTATTATAAAGATGTAAAACTCTATGTTGATAATTTCAAACATGTAAAGATTCTTTCTTTCGATGATTTTACAAGAAATACACAAACAGTCCTAAATGAAGTATTTGAGTTTTTAGGTGTTGCATCACTTTCAGATATCCAAACTGATAAAATATTTAATAAGACCGGTGCACCCAAATCCAAAATACTGCAGAAGGCACTAACTGGAAGTCCTGATCAATTGTCAAGAAAAGTTGGTAGATTTTTATTTCCTGCTCGTATAAGAAATCAGATTAGAGACTATTTAGAGAGAAAAAATTTAAATGATAAAAAAATAGTTTTGGATTTAAAAACAAGAAAAGAACTAGACAAAATTTACGAAGAAGATTTAAAGAAAATAAAAGATGATTTTGGTATTATTCTTTGATATATGAAGTTAAGAATTTGTTTTATTTGTGATGAATATCCGCCAATAAGTCATGGTGGTATTGGAGTTGCTGTAAAATTATTAGCAGAAGAATTGGTAGCTCAAGGTAATGAAGTTTACGTTGTTGGATTAAGCCCAAAATCTTATGGTGGTCTTCAAAACGAAATAATTAATGGAGTAAATATTTATAGAATTAAACATGGTTTATCTATTCCTTCGTCATTTACAAATAACCTTATTTATAAATCAATGAATAAGGTTTTTAATTCAGACTTTTTGAATATCAATAAAGCATGGATTAAACAAAATAACTTTATTGAAAAATTAGTTGCTGACAAGAATGTTGATATTATTGAATTTACTGATTTTAGATTTTCTTTTTCACACTTGAAAATCAGGAAAAGATTTAATTATTGGCCAAAAATTGAAAAAAAGATATTAAAATTATCAAGATTTCATGGTAGTATAAATTTTTTTAGACTAGAATCAGGTTTAAAAATTTCAAGGAAAGAATTATTTTTTGAAAATAGCTTAATTAGCTATTGTGATCATTTTATATCTGTTAGTTCTTACACTGCAGATAAAATGTTTGAGTATTACAACATCAATCCCGATGAAATAACCACCATACCTAATGCAATAAATATAGATAAGACCAATAAAAAATCTAAAAGAGAAAATATTATTATTTTTTCTGGATCTTTAGTTAAAAAGAAGGGTATCATTGAATTACTCAAATCATGGAATATAGTTTGCGAAAATAATAAGAACGTTATTCTAGAAATATATGGGAAGGGTATTAAAATTAAATTTATAAGATACGTATTACCCGAGTATCGAAATAAAGTCAAATTTAAAGGACATTTGGACAGAAAAAAGCTTTTAGAGAGATATTTAGTCGCAAATTTGGCTATTTTTCCATCTCATTCTGAGACATTTGGTCTAGCTCCTCTAGAATCAATGATGATGGGTTGTCCTACTATTGGTAGTAAAACTTTCGTAAATAACTGGTATAATACTGACGAAAATGCGATGATTATTTTGGATTCTATCGATGAAAAAAATATTGCAAAAGAAATAAACACACTATTAAACAATGAAAGTTTAAGAAAAAGACTTTCTATAAACGGAGAAAAATACGTAAAGAATAATTTTGATATTAGAAAAATTGCAGAAAGAAATATAAACGTCTATAAAGAATTACTTAGAATTAAAAAGTATGAAACTTAAATTATATAAGCTTAGTTTAATTCTTATTTTATTAGGTATATTTTTTATTCCATTTAATTCTTGGGAAGGCATTAGTGCTTTTGGAGAGTTTAGCAGAGAATCTTCATTCATATTTTTTTTACTTGTTTTTATAGTTCAGTTTATTATTATCTACAGGTCAAAAAAAATCTATATACCCATTAAAAATCCGATTACTATAATTCTAGTTTTGATTGTAATTTGGTTTGGTCTAACCTATTTTCTGAATATATTTCAAATTCAAAGTTATTTTATTAAAAATACCTCTGGAAACAATAGGTTTATAAGGCAATACGGAGCATTTATTATATCATCTGTATTTTTCTTGTTTACTTACAACAATGTATTTATCAGATTTAATGTTCTAAAGCTATTTAAAATTATAAGATTGACATTATTATATTCTCTTGGAGTTGTAACTGTTTATGCAATTCTGGAATCCTTGATTTTATTCTTAAATATGTCTTTTCTAATACCAGTTTTATATCTCTTTGACTATTTCCCTTTTACCGAGGCATGGCTGGATTTTGAAAACATGAGAGTTTCATCTGTATCGTATGAGCCCCCATTTTTAGGAATATATCTTATGACAATAGCAGGTTGGATGTTTAGTTATATTGTGACAAATAAAGGATACTTATACTATTTACCAACAATTATAGTTATTTCACTTGCTTTGCTTTCTAATTCTCGTTCTGCTTTTTTCTCTATTATTATTCAATTAGTGTTTTTTCTAATCTATTTCATCAAGAAAAAAAGATATCACAAGGTGTTAATAAAGGCTTTCATTGCGTTAGCTATAATTTCTATTCCATTCTTTCTTGTAAAGGCAAGTGATATGATTAATTATGTTTCAAATAAAATAGAATCATTGAATATAAATAATCAAGATCATAGTGTATCCAATAAATCCAGATTTGGGATTATGTACACCTCTTTTCTGATATTTTTGGAAAACCCTATTGATGGAGTTGGGTTCGGTCAGCAAGCATTTGAAGCAGAATCAATGTATCCAAATTGGGCTACCAACAATAATTATGAATTTGAATTAAAATATTTGAATGATAAAATAACTAGTTTTCCACCTGGTTATAATTTATATACCAGGCTACTTGCTGAAACAGGAATTATAGGTTTTATTTTATTTACAGGTTTAATTATAATTTTGATATATGTAAGTTACAAAAAAATGTTTACTTCAAATGATAAAGCATTTTGCTATTTAATCCTATTTATATCTTTTATAGGGTTTTCCATAAATTGGTTACAAATTGACACTTTTAGAATTTTTGGATTTTGGATTTGTTTGTCATTACTAATTATTCTTACCAATGGTCAATTAAAACTCAAAAAAGTCTAATCAAATGACACAAATCGCGGTTTTAATTCCTCATTACAATTCTACCGAAGCACTTATAAAATCAATAAAATCTATCGATGAGGATATTGAATTGGATCTATTTGTTATTGATGATGGAAGTAATAAAAAACCTAAAATAGAAGAATTAACCTTCTATAAAAATGGAAAAATATTTTTAGATGGATACGATAATAATAAAGGAATAGAGTATGCTTTAAATTACGGTTTGAAAAAGATAAAAGACTTAGGTTATCCATTTATTGCAAGACTCGATTGTGCAGATATATGTGCTTCAAAAAGATTTCAAAAACAATATAAATTTTTAAATAATAATAAAGATATCTTTATGGTTGGCTCTTGGGTTAAGTTGATTGATGAAAAGGGTAAATTTTTGTTCAACCTAAAACTACCTATAATACACAATGAGATAGCAAGAAAAAGTTATCTGAACGCTATGTTTATTCACCCAACAGTGTTTTTTAGAACTATTGTTTTAGATAGCGTTGGATATTATCCTACTAATTATCCAGCAGCAGAAGACTATGCTTATTTCTTTAAAATTATAAGAAAGCATAAGACAGCTAACATTCCAGAATATTTGCTTAATGTAGAGGTCAATACGCATGGTATATCTTCTGTAAGAAGAAAAAAACAAGTTAAAAGCAGGATTCAAGTTATTTTAGATAACTTCTATTTTGGGTTTTGGCCAGTTTATGGATTAATACGAAATCTGTTATTACTTTTTATGCCGAGAAAGCTTACAACAACTTTAAAGACAATATTAAAAAAATAATGCTCACTAATTGGATTTATAAAAATCATCAAGTTGGCTTAGATACTGCGCTTACGCTCTTAGTTTTTTTTATCCCAATTTCAAAAGCAATACCTAACATATTGCTCATACCAGTTGGAATCTTTTATTGTATTGGTTTGTATTACACTAAACAATTTAAACCTCCAAAATTTTGGTATTTATTCTTGTTGTTAATACTTTCTTTATTAATCAATTCATTCATTGTAGATGATTTTATTAATGAATTAGGTATTGCTATAAAGATGATACTTGGTACTTTAATCTTTTTAATAGTTAAGCAAACTAATCAAAGAGAATGGGTAGAAAAGGCCTTTTATTTGGGAATTACAATTTCCATTTTATACTCACTTTTTCAAATTCTTAAATTTATTTACTATGACATAAATTTTTCTTTAGGCTTAGGTGAAGATATATATCAAATTTTATTGATTGATAGACCTTACTTAGGATTTTCCATAGCAGTATCTAATGCAATTATTTTATATAATATTCGGAATGATCTTTACTCAAAATCTTTTTATTTTCTTTGTCTGTTTTTTTTCTTGTACACGTTTTTAATATCAGCAAGGCTGAGTATTATATTAAGTGTCATTTCATTTGTTCATCACGCTTTTTTAATCATTAAAAAAATTGAATTTAAGCATATTGCAATTGGCATTTTATCATCAATATTAATATTAACAACACTATTTTTCAGTCCATCCATCAAAGAACGTATGAGAATAGGTGAAAGCTTTGAAAAAACAATTGAAAGTTTAAAAGCTTATGAACCTCGTTACCTAATTTGGAAATGCAGTATGGAGCTTTTACAAAATGATGGAATTATGTCTTTTAATTCACATCATAATCTACAACAATCTCTTGACCATTGTTATTCAAATAAAATAAAAAAAGAAGAAAAACTTAATTTTTATTTAGAGACAAGATTTAATACTCACAATCAATTTTTTGACATTTTATTATCTGGAGGAATTATTGCATTTTTAATTTTCATTAGTATGTTGGTTATGCCCTTTTTAGAATTATATCATCAGAAAAGTAATCTTATTATCATAGGGCTAATTATAGCCTTTTTTGTTGTTGAAAATGTATTATTAAGAGAGCTAGGTTGTTATCTATTCGGTATTTTTGCAGCCTTAACTTATAAAAGTGGTGAACAAAAAGTTTAAAATTTTACATGTTTTTTATCTCGGAGGAGGCATATCTACCTCTATAAAGCTTATTACAAAGTATACAAATCAAGAAAAATTTGAGCATATTGTTTTAAACGGAACTGATGAACAAAAAAATCTAGGTCTTATTAACTCCACTATTTATAACCTTAAATTTGGAAGAGAGATTCATTTTTTTAAAGACGTAGTCTTATTCTTTAAAACATTGAGAATTTGCTTAAAAGAAAAGCCAGATCTCATTCATGGACATAGCGCAAAAGGAGGTATAATTTCAAAGCTATTAGGGTTTTTTGCAAATACACCTTGCCTTCACACACCACAAGCATACTCATACTTAAGTACTCAAAATAAAATAAAGAAAGCCTTTTATTTCTTTATAGAAAAATGTCTTAAAGTACTACCTCACAAAATTTTAGCTTCTTCAAACTCTGAAAAAGTTAGGGCAATAGAGGAATTGAATTATCCTGAAAACCGAGTTTTTACGTTTTCTAATGCAATTTCTCAAATTACTGATTTAAGTAATTCAAAAACTGAATTTTTTTTACCAAAAAAATATATATGCTCAGTCGGTAGGCCATCTTTTCAAAAAAACATTGAATATATGATTGAGGTTTTAAGAGAAATTAAAAAAACTGATTCAGAAATTCATTTGGTTATTATGGGTGTAGGTTTTTATTCTCCAAATTTAGAATCTGTTAAGAACAAAATAAAAAAATACGACCTTGAAGAGAATGTAACTTTGCTTGAATGGTTATCTAGAGAAAGTATTTTTAATATAGTAAAATCATCCCAACTTTACATCTCAACTGCAAGATATGAAGGTTTGCCTTATGCAGTAATAGAAGCTTTAGCCTTAAAGAAAGCCTTAGTACTAACTAATGTAGATGGTAATAAAGATTTAGTTGATGATGGTCAGAACGGTTATTTAGTGGATGAAAATAATGTATCTGATTTTAAAGAAAAAGTTATAGAATTACTTCAGAATGATGAAAAACGGAATAGATTTGAAATAAATTCTTACGAGAAATTTTCAGAATCATTTGATATTACAAAGACTATAACTCAACTTGAAGAAATTTACCTTAAAGAATTTCATAAACAATAAATTCCATTTTACTTTTACCTATAGTTTATAAAGATTGTACTTTTGCAGGCTGTATCCTAAAATTGTAGGAGCGTTTATTGATAGCATAATTTATCAATATATTTAAGAATAAAACTAAACCATTTATAAAGAAAGCTTTTAATGAAGCGTAGAGGAAGGTACATTGGCTTTTTAAGGCCTATTACATATCTAATAGACATAAGCATACTATCAGCTTTAGCTTTTTTTTGGTTTAGGCTTACTTTAAATGAGTTGTTGTTTTTTACCATTTTTAATGCTCTCTCTTGGATTATTTTATCTTTAAAGTCTAAATTCTACGAAGTTTATAGATTTACCAAAGTTTATAAAATTCTTTCTCAGTCTTTTGAGCATTTTTTACTCTTTACTTTACTGGTGTTTTTCTATTTTAGTCTTTATCAAGGCTTTGAAATAGATGTCCCCAGAGTGTTTTATTACTTATTAAGTGTCTTTGGAGGTGTTCTTGGCGTAAAACTTTTAATCACTTTTCTTCTTAAACGCTACAGAGAATTTTATGGTGGTAACCTAAGAAAAACCATTATTATCGGAGAAAATCTAAGGACAAAACAACTAAAAGCCTTCTTTGAAGAGAACCCAGAGTTTGGGTATAAATTTTCAAAAATGTTTTCTACTAAGAAAAATAAAGATTTTCTAGAAGATTCGTTTCAATATGTACTGGAGCAGGATATAGACGAAATTTACTGTTCAATGGCAGCACTTACCCAAAAACAAATCAATAAGATCGTTGATTTTGCAGATAATAACCTCAGGGTTCTGAAATTCTTACCAGACACAAAGGATATCTATGCCAAACAGCTTAAGATTGATTACTACGGTTATTTGCCTATCCTGTCTTTGAGAAAAATTCCGATAGAAGAGCCTTTTAATCAGTTTCTTAAGAGGGCTACTGATATTATTTTCTCTCTATTTGTAATCATTTTTTTATTGTCTTGGCTTACCCCAATTTTAGCAATCATTATTAAGTTAGAATCTCAGGGTCCAGTATTCTTCAAACAACCCAGAACAGGAATAAACTTTAAGGAGTTTAATTGTTTTAAGTATAGATCTATGAGCGTTAGCGGAACTTCTCATAGAGTGCATACTAGAAAAAATGATGAGAGAATCACCAAAATAGGTCTATTTCTACGGAAAACCAGTATGGACGAATTGCCTCAATTTTTTAATGTGTTAATAGGAGAAATGTCTGTCGTCGGTCCAAGACCTCATATGACTTATCAGACAGAAATGTTTGCAGAAAAAGTAGACAAATTTATGGTGCGTCATTTTGTGAAACCAGGGATTACAGGACTAGCACAAATTAGCGGTTATCGAGGAGAAATTGAAACCGACAAAGACATCATCAATAGAGTAAAATACGATATTTTTTATCTCGAAAATTGGTCTGTTTTTTTAGACATTAAAATCATTTTTATTACGATGATTACGGCTTTCAAAGGAGACAAAAAAGCTTATTGATTACTTAAATTATAATTATATTTGTACAAATGCTAAATAAAATATTGTACAAAATGAAAGCTTTAACGATTTCAAATTTTAGGAAAAGTCTCAAAGAACATTTCGAATATGTTACTAAGTCGATGGGAATTATAGTAGTTCCGCAAAAAAATGAAGAAGATGGTGTTGTGGTTATGTCTTTGAAACAATACAACTCACTTCTTGAAACTGAACATCTCCTTTCAATAGAAAAAAATCGTAAAAGAATTGAAGAATCTATTAAGCAATTAGAAAATAGTGATTTAATAGTTTATGACGATGAGTAAACAATGGAAATAATATTCACTAAAAATGCTTGGGAAGACTTTACATATTGGATTGAAACTGATCAAGATTTCGTCAATAAAATTAAGGAATTAATCAAGTCGATTAGAGAAATGCCTTTTAAAGGTATAGGAAAACCAGAACCATTAAGGTTTGCGTTAAAAGGATTTTGGTCTAGAAGAATCTCAGAAGAGCACAGATTAGTCTATAAAGTCGAAGGTAAAAAGGGAATAGACCAAAAATGTATTATTATTCAATGTAGATTTCACTATTAATTTTTTGATATTTTAATCCTTTGAAATTACCCTTTAGTTGAAAGATTTAGTCTCAATAATAACAGCAAGCTATAATGCAGAAAAGTATATTTATGAGACTATTAAATCCGTCCAATCCCAAACTTATACAAATTGGGAAATGCTCATTACAGATGATAATTCTACGGATAATACCTTCCAAATTGTTGAAGAGTTAGCAAAGAAAGATAAACGCATAAAATTATTTAAATTAGACATCAATTCTGGACCGGCAATTGCTAGAAATTATTCAATAAAAAAAGCAAACGGGCAGTTCATGGCATTTCTTGATGCAGATGATATTTGGTTTGATTTTCATCTTTTAGAGTCTGTTAATTATAGAAAAAACAAAAATGTCCCCTTTATATATTCTTCTTATAAAAGGAGTGACGAGAAATTAAATTTTGTATATACTGATTTTATAGTTCCTGAAGAAGCTTCTTATTCTGATATATTAAAAACTAATTCTATATCATGCCTTACAGCATTTATAGACATTAGCATTTTAGGAAAACAATATATGCCTTTAATAAGAAAAAGACAAGATATGGGTTTATGGTTAAAATATTTAAAAATTTGTAAAAAAGCCCACGGAATAAAAAAATGCCACGCTATCTATAGAATCAGAAATGAGTCGCTTTCAAGAAATAAAATGGATTTAATTATCCCTCAATGGAAATTCTACAGGAATGTTGAAGGTTTAAACTTTATTAAGTCTATTTATTTCATGTGTTTTTGGATGTATAATGGTTTTAAAAAATATAAATACTGAAACTGAATTACCAATAAGTTTTAAAAAGCCTCTTCTGGAAAAACACCCTTCAAATTGATCTTTAATTCCGGAAATATGACAGATTGAAGGACGTCTTCGTACAAATATATTTTTGAAAGTTGATATTTATCTTGTTCATCGGCGTAAAATAAATGTATGGTTTGGTGTTCCGGATCGGCTACCCAGTACTCTCTTACACCTGACTCTTCATATAAATTGAATTTGGTACGCATTTCTTTTGTAGAATTACCCGGTGACAAGATCTCTACAATCAAATCCGGGGCGCCGATACAACCGTATTCATCAATTTTATTTTGGTCACAGATGACACTCAGATCGGTCTGAACTACTGTATGTATTTCTTTTCTTGCCTTTTCAGATTTTGTCTTATCAAACAGCCGGACATCAAAAGGAGCTGAAAAAACATCACAACTATCTAAATTAAAGTAGTTGAAGAATTTACCACTTAAATAAAAAGAAATGCGCTGATGCCTTGTCCGAGGAGCAGGAGATATTTTTAAAATTTTGCCTTTTATGAGTTCAACTGCCTCATCAAATTCCCAAGTCAAATAATCAGTATAAGTATACTTACTATCCGGATCAAGTTGTGATATATCTGTGATTACCGCCATAATTAATCAAAAACAATAATTTTAAATAAAAATTACAAGGAATACACAAACCTAAACGTCACAAATCTTGGTAGAATAAAGGTTTCTGACGTAAAAACCGAAACATTATTCGCACTATTTCGCACCTGAGCATCTATATCCAAAATATTGTTGACTTGTATTTCATACTCCCATCTGGAATCTCTATCTTTTCTGTAAGACAGTCTTGCATCCCAGGTTTGAAAAGATTGTGAGTTCCCACCGTCTTGTGTTTGTACAGTATAAGCATAATTTGTTCTAAAAGTAAGCTTTTTCCAGATGTAAGCATCAAAATCTACACTTGGTGAACTTCTCACGAATTTAGTTTCTCTATTGCCTTGATTATTATTCGTAACACTATAGCTGTATCTCAAAGTAATATTAGGCGCAACTTTAAAATTAGTTCTCAAGCTTGGGGTATAAGTTTGAGTAAACCCTTCATTAATCGATCGTTCACCCTGAATAAATTGATTCAACTTAGTGTAATTAAAATTTGTATTTAAGGTTGCTCTTATTTTACCAAAAGTTTTTTGAATTCTACCGAAGGTATTGAAGGTTTCATCTGCGAAATTCGAATTGAAAAAGGTATTTGTTCTAACAACACTTTCAAAATTTGTAATACTTCTGATTTGATCGATATTATTTGAATAAGACATTCTCGCAAATACGTTTGTATTATTAAAGAGATTGTAGCTTCTGTAAAATAAGCTCAAATTATTAGAAAGAGCATTTTGAAGTTCAGGTTCACCAAATTGTATGCTATTAAAGCTATTTAACACAAGACCTTCTGCCAATCTCGAAACATCTGTAAATTGATTTCGCATCTCATACCTAAAAGTTAGCGACTCGCTTTTTTTGAATTGTAGAAGAGCTTCAAACTCTGGTAAAATCCTAAAGAAATTATCTTCAAAAGTAACACCGCCTTGTTCATTCTGGTTGCCATACGCATGAACTGAAAAACCAGGGCTGAAGATAAAAATACCAGTTTTTAACCTGTATAAAGCTCCGAGATAAAAATCACTAAAATTGTACACAACGTCATTAGTAGCATCAACGAGTTCCTCATCGTTATTGGTAATAGTTGGTGTTGGGTTAAATTGATTTCCATCATCTAAGAATTGAAATATATTGGAATCAAATCTTTGCTGGCTCAATATTGTACCTGCTGTTAGGTTAATATTACTCACATCGTTTAAAATGTAATAATAGTCAAGTCTTGCATCAAGTTGATTTGCTTTAACTCTTCGATTTTGATTAAGGTTGTAATTATTTTGAGAGGTGTCTAAGCCCAGACCGAGAGCCGTTCGGTCAAAGGCATCAGGGTCGTCTAGATCATCATTAGGATTTGTAGGGTTATTATTATTCGTAGGATCATTATTTAATATGGCATTATAAAATGGATCTTCGTCTTTGATGAGATGCTGCGCTTCTAGAGCAAATACATGCTTTTCTTTTATAGTAAAGTAATAATTCAAATTTTGATTGATGCTGTATGGATTTACTTCTTCAAATTGTGTGGTTTCCCCCAATAAAGGAGTGTCCTCTCCAAAAACCGTAGAATTAGATAATTGGTTCTGAGAATCTCTAGAGATACGTCCTATTACATCATAGTCTATTTGATTGTTGACATTGGGTTGATAGGATGCAGATAATTTTAAAACCCCTTGATCTGATCTTTCTGTACTTGTCTGTTCAGTGTCTTCATCAGGTATTCCTAAATTTTGATTGGTATATTGTATGCTACTGGTTTGCCTGGACACAAATTCACTTGAATTAAAAATTAAAAACCCACTCAAGTCTAGAGTTGATTTTGGAGATATACTAAAATTTGCGGTTGCCAATCTATTTTCAATTTCCAGGGCATTGTTTTGATTAGTTAAAAAATTTAAGCTGTTGTCACCAATATTGATGTCTGTACCACTTCTTCGACTTACATTTCTAAAGCCACCACCAAAACCTCTTATGTCTCTCCTTGTAAGGGCAACTTCACCAATATTATTAAGATCTCCTATAAAGTTGAAAGTGTATTTCGGGCTGTAATAAAATAATTTTGGTTGAAGTAAATAAAGACCATCATCTGGAGAAAAACCGCCACCAACTGTTGTATCGCCAAACCAGAAGTTTTCCTTTCCTTCTTTAAGTTTAATGTTCATAGCCACATTATCATTGTTATTGCGAACACCCTTAAGCTGGTTAACTTCA
>Ga0207419_1000592_pt1 | contig 31141 bp, 22 predicted proteins | sample ElkSloMetagenome_4_FD_184723 | JGI IMG/M metagenome (GOLD analysis project Ga0207419, IMG submission 184723) | Hot spring microbial communities from Elkhorn Slough, Monterey Bay, USA - MD2A (version 2) | ecosystem: Environmental > Aquatic > Marine > Intertidal zone > Estuary: Microbial mat ... | reverse complement strand
GGATGCCGCCATCGGCGCGGTGCTGGGCGTCTTCTTCGGTCTGGGGATCGTGTTCCTCACAATCATCCAGAGCATGAGCGCGGGCCGGCAGGCGGGGCTGGAAGGCTTCCTGCTCGGCTCCACCGCGGGGATGCTGCTGGAGGACGCGGTTATTATCGCGATCGGTGGCACCCTTGCGGTGGTGGCCACCTGGGTGATGCGGCGGCCGATGACGCTGGTGGCCTTCGACAGCGACTATGCCGCCGCGATGGGCTATGACGTCCGCCGGATCGACCTTTGGATGATGGGCCTCGTGCTGGCCGTGACGGTGATCGGGCTGAAACTGGTGGGGCTGATCCTGATTGTCGCCATGTTGATCATTCCGGCCGTCACCGCGCGGTTCTGGACGGATAGGTCGCACCGGATGATCTGGATCGCGGGGGCCGTCGGCGGGGCCACGGGCTATCTCGGTGCGGGGCTGTCCGCCTCGGCACCTGACTTGCCCACCGGCCCGATCATCGTCCTTGTCGCGGCGGCGATTTTCGTGTTCTCGCTTGTATTCGCGCCCGTGCGCGGCGTGCTGGCCGCGGTGATCCGCCGGGGCCGGTTTCAGGCACGCGTGCACCGCAGGCAGGGGCTTTTGGCGCTTGCGGCGCGCCATCCCATCCGCGAGCCCTATACCTTGCGGCTGTTATCGCGCGAAGGGCTGGTCCGGCAGGATGGTGTTCCCACGGCCTCGGGCCGCGCCGAGGCCGCCAAGGTTGTCCGTGACGAACGACGCTGGGATGTCGCGCGCGAAGTGCACCAGGACGCGGGCCTCGCTGGTCGCTATGACGGCCTGACCCCGATCGAAGAGGTCTTCACCGCCGACGAAATCGCCGAGTTCGACCGGCGGCTCGGCCCGCCGACGGTCGTGGGGGGCGCATGATGGGTGCGGAATTCGTCCAACTTTCGCTGACCCCGATCCTGATCGGCGTGTTGTCGGCAATCGCCTGTGCCCTGCCGGGAAACTTCCTGATCCTGCGCAGGCAGGCGTTGATCGGTGATGCGATCAGCCATGTGGTGCTGCCCGGTATTGTCGTGGCTTTCCTGCTGACGGGTGTTGTCGCCGCCATCCCCATGCTTCTGGGCGCCGCGGGCGCGGCTATCGTCGCGGTCATCCTGATCGAGGCCGTCAAGCGGCTGGGCAATATCGAACCGGGGGCCGCAATGGGGGTGGTCTTCACCACGATGTTCGCCGCTGGCGTCCTCATCCTCGAACAGACCGACACCAGCAGCGTCCACCTCGACGTCGAGCACGCGTTGATGGGAAATCTGGAATCCCTGATCTGGTTCAGGGCCGAAGGATGGCATTCGCTTCTTGACCCTGTGGCCCTTGCATCGCTGCCCGAAGAACTGCCGCGCATCGCGGTCGTTTGCGCCCTGATCGTGGGGTTGATGCTGGTATTCTGGCGCTGGCTGAAGATCGCGACCTTCGATGAAGGCTTTGCCCGCGCGCTGGGTATTCCCGCCGCCGCCGTCGGCTTCGGCCTTGTCGTGGTCGCCGCGATCGCCGCGGTTGCCGCATTCGACGCCGTAGGCTCGGTCATCGTCATCGCGATGTTCATCTGTCCGCCCGCCGCCGCGCGGCTGATGACAAATCGCCTCGCGCATCAGGTCTGGTGGTCGGTGCTGTTCGCCACACTGTCGGCCGTCCTGGGCTACGTCTTCGCCGGTTACGGGCCGCTGTGGTTCGGTGCACAGAACGCCGTCAGCGCAGCGGGCATGATCGCCACGGTCTCGGGTCTGATCCTTGGGCTCGCCTGTCTTTATGGACCTCACAGAAGCCGTATCGGTGAAGGTGCCGAGGCCGCACCTTGAGCAAAGCGCCGCGCGAGGGACCTGGCACAGGTTGACTATCTGTAGAGCAACACGGGAATCTTGACCGACTGGATCATCGCCGTGGTCGTCGAACCGATAATGAGGTTTCTCACACGACTGTGGCCGTAGGCGCCCATGACCAGCAGGTCGAAGCCCTCTTCGGTCACGAGCTTGCCCAAGGCCTCTTCGGGTTCCCCTGTCGCAGTGCGCGTCGACGTGGTGATATTGGCCGCACGCAGCCGCGCGGCCCCTTCTTCCGCCGCCTTCTGGGCGCGTGCGTGATCATGTGCGACGCAAAGCACGCTGACGTCGAGGTCCGCGAAGACCGGGCTGGTTGCCATCCGCTCGATTGCGATACGGGCGCTTGCGCTGGCATCATAGGCCACCAGCACCTTTGAAATCGGGCGGAATTCACGCGAAGCCACGAAAACCGGCACCGTCGAGGTGCGCACGATCCGTTCGAAGTTCGATCCCAGATGACCCGAGGCATAGTCGGCGGCTTCTCCGCGTTTGCCGATGGTAATGGCCCGCACCTCGCCTTCGAGTTCCTCCACGGCCTCCAGAAGGTCACCGTTTCTCAGGCGCAGGGTCACATCGGCGACACCGTCCTTTTCGAAGATCGCCTTGGCATCTTCCAGAATGGCGCGGCCTTTGGCCTGTGCCAGCTTGGCGCGCTGTTCATCGAGTTCTGCCAGCTCCTTGAGGAGGGCAGAGCGGGCACCCAGCCCCAGTGCGCCGGACAGGTCCGACCGGGCGGTCCCCTCTCGGCGTCCGAGAACGTGCAGGGCTTCGACACCGGCGTCCAGTTTGCGCGCGATCCACGCGGTATGATGGCAAACGCTCTCGGAATAGGCCGAGCCGTCCAGCAGGGTAAGTATCTTGTCCATTACGCGCCTCTCTCAGTGTCCCGTCAACGTGTCCATAGCGCCGGGCTTGTCATGGATGGCAAGCTTGTCGACGAGTGTCTCGGTCGCTTCGTTCATGCCCACGACGCTGACCTCGGCCCCTTCGCGGCGGAACTTCAGGATCGCCATGTCCAGTGCCTGAACCGAACTGATATCCCAGATATGCGCCCGGCTTACATCGATGATGACACGCTCGAGCGCCTCCTGGAAATCGAAAGCATCCGCGAAATCCTCGACCGAGCCGTAAAAGAGCTGCCCTTCGAGAATGTAGGTACGTTCACGACCGTCAGCCGATATGGTCGAGGAAATCCGGAAAAGCTGTGCGATCTTGCCGGCGAAAAAGATCCCCGACAGCAGGACGCCCACCAGAACACCAATGGCGAGATTGTGGGTGTAGATCACCGTCACGACCGTTGCGATCATCACGATCGAGGACGACCGTGGATGCACCCTGAGGTCCTTGATCGAGGACCACGAGAATGTCCCGATCGAAACCATGATCATGATCGCGACCAGTGCCGGCATCGGGATCTGGGCGACCAGATCGCCAAGGCCCACGACAAGGATCAAGAGCAGTACACCCGCGGTGAAGGCCGACAGCCTGCCGCGGCCGCCGGATTTCACGTTGATGATCGACTGACCGATCATGGCGCAACCGGCCATCCCGCCGATGAAGCCGGTGCAGGTATTGGCGACACCCTGGCCGATACACTCCTGGTTTCGGTTTGACTTGGTGTCCGTCAGGTCATCCACGATGTTCTGGGTCATCAGGCTTTCAAGCAGCCCGACCACCGCAACGGCCGCGGAGTAGGGAAAGATGATCACCAGCGTCTCGAAGGTCAGCGGAATATCGGGGATGAGGAATACCGGCAGCGTATCGGGCAGCACACCCATGTCACCCACCGTGCGGACATCCCACCCCATGACCACCACGAGCACCGAGAGCACGATGATCGTGACAAGCGGCGAGGGCACGGCCGTCGTCAGGCGCGGCAGAAGGTAGATGATGGCCAGACCAACGGCGACAAGGACATAGGTCAGCCATGTGACACCTGCATTGCCCAGGTTCAGCTCGGGAAGCTGCGCCATGAAGATCAGTATCGCGAGGGCGTTCACAAAGCCGGTCATGACGGATTTTGAGACATAGCGCATATACCGCCCCAGCTTCAAAAGCCCGGCACCGATCTGCAAAAGCCCCGCAAGCACCGTTGCGGCCAGAAGGTATTCGAGGCCGTGATCCCTCACCAGCGTCACCATCAGCACCGCCGTTGCTGCCGTCGCCGCCGAAATCATGCCGGGGCGTCCACCCGTGAACGCGATGAGTACGGCAATCGAGAACGAGGCATAAAGCCCCACCTTTGGGTCGACACCTGCAATAATGGAAAATGCAATGGCCTCGGGTATGAGCGCCAGCGCCACAACGGTCCCGGCAAGAACATCGCCGCGGATATTGCCGAACCATTGCTGTCGGTATTGGGAAATCGAGATCATGTGCACAGTCTCTTACCCAGCGTCGAAACGTGTCTTCCGCGCGATCCGGCATCGCAGCCTGGGCTTGTCTAAGGGTTATCCGGCGAACATGCGGCCGGAGGCGTCATCCGGTCTGCCACCGGATCCGGATGATTTGTTGGGGGCGCGTTAATCCTACATCGGTCGAAAGATCAACCACTTTCAGGCAAGAAAGCACCACAGCAACCCCGCAGGCGGGTCGGCGGCCGGTATGGACAGCCGATCGCGCGCGCCGGCCAGAGGTCCTTGCCCGGCTGGGCTTCGCGCCTAGCTTGAAGCCTGAGAGGGGTGCCATGGCCGACAACGATACATCCGCACGCGCCGTTCAGGTGCCACAGCATCGCGCGCTCCGCGCTGCACGTCTGGGCGGCATGGCACTGAATGTCGCGGGCAATATGGCGGCCCGGCGTGCTCAGGGTTTCCTCAGCGGCGAGCGCAGGAACCTGCGCGATCTTCTCATGACGCCCGGTAATATCGCGCGGATCACGGGCGAGCTTGCACGCATGCGCGGGGCTGCCATGAAACTGGGGCAGCTCATTTCGATGGATGCCGGCGATGTCATGCCGCCCGAGCTGGCGCAGATCATGGCGCGCCTGCGCGCGGATGCGGATTTCATGCCGCCTGCGCAGCTCAAGAAAGTGCTGACGCAGGCCTGGGGGCCGGACTGGCTCCGGCAGTTCCGGCATTTCAACGTGCGCCCCATCGCGGCGGCATCAATCGGCCAGGTGCATCGGGCCCAGCTCAAGGACGGGCGGGATGTCGCGATCAAGGTGCAATATCCCGGTGTCGCCAGATCCATAGACAGCGATGTGGCGAATGTCGCGGCACTGGTCAAGCTGTCGGGCCTGATCCCCAAGGGCTTCGAGATCGCACCTTACGTGGAAGAAGCGCGCAAACAGTTGCATGACGAGACAGACTATCTGCTCGAGGCAGACCATTTGCGGGCGTTTGCAGGCCTGCTGGCGGCCTCCGACAGATACGAATTGCCCGTCGTCCATGACGATTTTACCCGGCGCGACGTGCTGGTGATGTCGTATATCGACAGCCAGCCGCTCGAGGCGTTGGCAGAACTTGATCAAGGGCTGCGTGACAGGATCGCCGCAGACCTGATCGATCTTGTGCTGCGCGAACTCTTCGATTTCGGCATCGTCCAATCTGACCCGAACTTTGCCAACTTCCGCTTCAATCCCCGCAGCGAACGCCTTGTGCTGCTCGATTTCGGCGCCACGCGGCAACTCGATGCCACGATCATCGACGAATATCGCGACCTGATCGCGGCGGGCATTGCGCAGGACATCGCAGGGATGCAGAAGGCGGCCGCGCGTCTGGGGCTATGGGACAGCACGACGCGGGATGACCATGTGGACCAGTTGACCGACATGATGGGGCTGGTATTCGCGACGCTGAACGGCCCGGAGCCCTACGATTTTGCGGACCAGCGCCTGACGCAACAGATGAACGCGGCCGGCATCAAGCTGGCCGAAAGCGGGTTCGTCCCGCCGCCGGTGCCGATGGACGTGCTGTTCATTCAACGCAAGCTGGCAGGTATTTTCCTGATCGCCACGAACCTCGGGGCGAGGGTCGATCTGGGGCGGTTGGTCATGCGAAGACTGCAAACGGAATAGGTCTTACCCTGCACGCCCTGCACCGGGTGGGACGTGCAGTCGCGGTCAGGTTTTCCCGATCACTCGGCTGCAACAGGATCGGCCGGGGCGGGGGAGGGCTGCTTTTCCCGCAAGACCAGTCGCAGTAGCGGTGGCACCGTCAAGAGCGTCAGGAAGGCGGACATGGACAAGCCGCCGACGACGACCACACCCAGACCGCGATAAAGTTCCGATCCGGCTCCGGGGAAGATCACGAGCGGCAGCATTCCGAAGACAGATGTCAGTGTCGACATGAAGATCGGCCGGATCCGGTTGCGCGTGGCTTCCTCGATCGCGTCAACGGGCGACATGCCTTCATCACGTAACAGATAGAGAGACTGGTGTACGATCAGGATCGCATTGTTCACCACGATGCCCACCAGAATGACGAAACCGAGCAGCGTCAGCATGTCGAGCGGTTGGGTTCCGATCATGTTGAGCACCGCCAATCCGCCGACCCCGCCTGCCGCGGCGACGGGCACCGACACCAGCACGACCAGAGGCAGCACGAAGCTTTCGAAAAGGATCGCCATGACAAGGAATACGATCAAGAGGGCGACGACCAGATTGATCTGGATCGCGTTCCACGTCTGCGACAACTGATCCGCAGTCCCCGAAACAGACAGCCGCACGCCCGGCGGCAAGCCGCTTTCCTGCAAGGGTGCGATGACCTCGTTCTCCAGAAGCTCCACCGCGGCCTCAAGTGGAAGCGCGTCCGATGGACGGACTTCCAGCGTCACGGTGCGCTGACGTTCGAGATGGCGGATTTCGGTCGGTCCGGCGGTGACGCTGACTTGGGCCAGTTCCGACGCGGGGACGATCTGGCCAGATGGCGTCACCACCGGGAAAGACCCGATGTCCTGTGTCCGGAATGCGCCGCGGACGGTTTCATCGCCCTTCAGTGTCAGATCGATGCGCCGGTTGCCGACGTTGATCTCGGCCACGCGGATCCCGTCGTTATAGGCATCGATGGTTGCGGCCAGTTCCTGTGTCGTCAGGCCCGCATCGGCAAGGCGCAGCCGGTCGGGGATCAGTCTGACCTCGGGTGCGCCAAGTTCGAGCCCGGGGATGGGGCGGAACTGGTGTCCTTCGGACCGAGGGAGAAGCCGGGCGATCGTGCCGGCGGCCTGACCCGCGACACCCAGGATCTCTTCCAGCTCATTGCCCGAGACGTTCAACTCGATGGTCCGGCCGCCGCCCACGCCGCGCCCGAAAAGCGACGGCTGCGTCATGAAGCCGAATGTACCGGGTTCCGAGAAGATCGGCCGCGACAGGATCGGGATCACTTCCGCAACTCGTTGTTCATCAACTGTGGCGGCCCCGACAAAGCTGTTACCGGGGGTGGCCACGAAGAAGAAGCTGCCAAGCGACGGTGCGCCCTCGGCTGTCTCGGGCGCGGGTGCCGCCTCCCACAGGGGGCGTGCGACGCCCTCGATGCGCTGGGCGATCGTTTCCGTGGTTTCCAGGTTGTAACCCGGTGGCGGGATCAGCAATCCGAAGACAAGGTTGCGGTTACCCTCCGGCAGATACTCGAGCTTGGGCAGGAAAAGGAATGCGACCGCGGCGGCGCCGGTGGCAATCGCCGATACGAGGATCAGACCCAGCAAACGGAATCGCACGGTGAGGTGGACGTATTTCATCACGACCCAGCTGAACGCCCGGGCGAAATGGTCGATGACGGGCACCGACATTGTTTTGGTCGGGCCGTCGGCCAGCAACCTGCTGGCGAGGGCCGGAATCACGGTCACCGCGACCAGCAGCGACAGCAGCACCGAGACCGAGATCGCCACGGCGATATCGCGGAACAATTGTCCCGCCTCAAGTTCCATGATCAGGATCGGAATGAAGACCATCACGGTGGTCAGCGCGGACACGAGGATCGCGCCCCAGACCTGCCTTGCTCCCTGATAGGCGGCCTCGCGCCTGCCGAGACCGCGTTCGCGCAGCCGGTATATATTCTCAAGGACAACGATCGCCGCATCGACGATCATGCCGATGGCGAAGGCGATCCCCGCCAAGGAAATGACATTCAACGTCCGGCCCGTCGCCGCCATTGCCACGAATGTCGCGACGATGGACACCGGGATCGCCAGGCTGATGACCAGCGTGGCGCGGGGGCTGCGCAGGAAAATCAGAAGGACGGTCGCGGCCAGCAGGCCCCCGATCCAGATATTCTGCACAACCAGATCGATCGCGCTCTGGATGTAGATCGTTTCGTCGTAGATCTGCTCAAGCACGAGGTTTTCGCGGGCTATGGGCCCCTCCTCGAGCTCTGCCAGAACGGTCTTCACCTCTGCCATGGTCGAAATGACATTGGCGCCCTGCTCGCGCACCAGGTTGAACGCCAGCGCAGGTTCGCCGCGGAACCGCAGCTGCGACGTATTTTCCTTGTAGGCAAACGACACATCCGCGACATCGGACACCAGGATACGGCCGAGAATGCCTGTATCGCCTTGACCCTCGCTGCGCAAAACCACGTTGCGGATCGCCTCTATGGTGTCGAGCTTGCCATCTGCGCGGACGATATAGCGCCGTTTGCCTTCGTCGATTTCACCGGCAGAGACGCTGACGTTCTCTGACCGAAGTGTGCCGATCACGGCGGGGATGGTCAGGTTGTACCGCGCGAGTTCCTCGGGGTTGATGACGATCTGCAATTCCCGCGCAACACCGCCGAACACGTTGACGACGGATATCCCGTCGATCCGCTCGAGCGGCTCCTTCACCTCATCCTCGAGAAAATCGCCATATTCCTGCAAGGGCCGGGTGTTGCCTTCGCCTGCGCTGACCATGACCCAGGCCACGGGGCTGTCATCGGACCCCGAGGTGTTCAACGATGGCTCACCCGCCTCGGCGGGGTAGCCGCCGACCCGGTCCAGCCTGTTGGACACCAGCAACAGCACATCGCCCATGTCCGAGCCTATGCCGAATTCGAGCGTGACCGAAGCCTGCCCGCTGCGGGATCTGCTGGTCATGCGTTCAAGCCCTTCCAGACCCCGGAATGCATCTTCCTGCGGGTTGACGATCTCGCGCTCGATCTCGGCAGGGGCGGCGCCCGGCCAATTCGTCTGGACGACAACGATCGGCTTGCGCACGTCAGGGGCAAGCTGAACGGGGATGCGTGACAGCGCCAGCATGCCGAAGAGCACAGCCATGATCACCACGGCCATCACGGCGGTCGGTCGTTCGATGGCAAGTCTGATCGGGTTCATGGTCTAGCCCTCGTCCGCGGGGGCATCAGGATCGGCGGCAACCCCTTCGGCAGCTTGCGGCGGTCCGCCAGCCTCGGCCGGACCGTCCCCCTGCGGTGGCCCGCCTCCGCCCATGGCGGCGATATCCTGACCGGGCCGCAGTCGTTCATTGCCCCGCACGACCACCTCGTCCCCGAGTTCGAGACCCGAGACGACTTCGAAACTGTCGTCGATCGCGGCACCGACCATGACGGTGCGTGGCGCGGCCTTGCCGTCTTCGTTCACGAAGGCCGTCCATCCGCCGCGGGCCTGAACAAGCGCGTCCTTGGGGACCGTCAGCACCTCGCGCGCGGCGCCCACGGGAATATCGAGCGTGACGGGTTGTCCAAGCGCAAAAGCGGTTTCGGGCGTGGTGATACGCAGCCGGACCGGCCGTGTGCGGGTCTCGGAAAATTCTGTCGGCAAGACGGCGCGCAGGGTCATTTCGAAGTTTTCACCCTGGCCGGTTTCACCGCTGATGACACCACTATCTGCAAGCACGTCGATGTAGCGTGCCGGCACATTGGCCTCGATCTCGAGGTTCTGGATGTCCAGCAGCGTCGCCACGAGGCTTCCGGCGGCGGCGAATTGTCCGGGCTGGGCAGCGACGTCGAGGATGACACCATCGAAAGGCGCGCGCACGGTTGCATTGCGCATGTTGTATTCGGCAAGTGCGATCGCGTTCTCGGCTTCGGCGATCCGTGCCCTCGACTGTGCGAGACTACCCTGTGCCTCGGCGAGCTCTGTCGCACGATCCTCCACCTGCGCACTGGAGATAGAGGCGGAGGCAGAGAGATCCTGGGCCCTTTGGAAGACGCGCTGCGCCTGATCGAGCTGTGCCTGCACCACCGACAGGCCGGCTGTCGCGATGGCCAGTTGCGCTTCTGCTCCGGCAAGCTCGATCTCGAGCTGTGCCGTGTCCATCTGCGCCAGCGGATCGCCCTCTCGGACGGATGTTCCGACCTGCGCTGGTACTGCACTGACGAGGCCCGAGACACGCGCTGCCACTGCACTCTGGCGGACTGCGACCACCTCGCCGAAGACCCGAACGGTTTCGGTCATTTCGCGCATCGACACGGTTTCGGTCTGCACCCCAGCCGGTCGTCCTTGCGTCAGAGCGCCCTGTGGCACCAAAAGTAGCGCCAGCAGCGCAAGGATCGCAGAGTGTCGTGGCATTCGATGCCCCCAAAGTGCGGTATTTGTATTTTTACGCGCGATATCGCGCATCGGATCAAGCCTGGGCGCTATTGACCGGACGGTCACGGGCAAATCCGACACGGTGCATTGTCGTCCCGCCGTCTGGTAAGTCGGCTTCTGGCCGTGTAATTCTTGCAACAGGGGCAATGGACGGGCGTTTCGGGGATGGGCTGGTACTTTATTCCAAGGGTTCTTTCTGCGTTGCTCACGGTCATCGCGATGATGGTCCTGACACGCATTCTGGGACCGGCGGAGTACGGCCTTTACAACGTCTCGATCGTCAGTGGGACCGTCGCATTCACCATGCTGGGCGGTTGGCTGACAGCCTCCATCAGCCGGTTTCACAGCGACGCATCGCTCAGCCCGCCCGCTATTCCGCAACTGTTCGCCGCTGGCCTGATCGTCGCACTGGGAGTTCTTCCGCTGTTTGCGGCGGTCGGGCTCGCGCTGATGCCGCAGCATGCCAGCCTGATCGGGCCGGCGGCATTCTTCACGTTATGTCACGGTCTGCATGAGGTCGGGTTGGTCGCGCTTCGCGTCAACAGAAAAGGCCGGATCTTCGCGGCGCTCGCCCTGCTGAGGCCTGTCGCCGGCGTTGCGCTGGCATTGCTTTTCGTCGGTGCCGACGGTGGATATCGGGGTGCGTTGATCGGAATGTCGCTCGGCGCGTTCCTGGCAGGAGTGCCGGCGATCCTGTTGGTAGAGCGGATGTCGGGTCTCGTGCGGCCGCGCCCGCGACAGACGATCGGTTTCTTGCGGTTCGGCCTGCCCTTGGCATTCGTGTCCTCGCGGTCGATGGTGACACTGCTTCTCACGCAATACCTTTTGGGCTGGCAGATCGGCCTCGCGGCGGTCGGGGTCTTCGCTGCAGCGAACACGGTCGCGGCGCGGGTCATCGGCATGCCGATGAACAGCGTGATGCAGGCGAATTCTGCCGATATCTTCTCGGCCTGGGAGCGCGAGGGAGAGACGGCCATGCGGCTTGCGCTGAACAGGCTGGCCTCTTTCCTGATCTTCATCTCGGTCCCGTTCGGGGTGCTTCTGACGTTTTCGCCGAACGTGGTCGCCCGCGCGCTGTTCGACAGCACCTTCGCTGCGGGTGTCCTTCCACTTCTTCCCGGCCTCGCGATAGCTGCATTGCTGAACGGTATGCAGGGGGGGTATCTGGCCGCGATTTTCATGGTTTCGAAACGGACCGGTGCGCAGTTGATGGTGACGCTTTCGTCGCTGATCCTGCACGGGGTTCTGTCCTGGGTCTTCATCGCGGCTTTCGGTCTGTCCGGGGCGGTCATGGCGACGGTGGCAAGTGCGCTTTTCGGACTTGTCGCTTATTACGCCGTGGCGCGGGCGTTGCGCCCGATACCGCTACCTTGGGCGGAGCTTGGGAACGGTCTGATCGGCGTCGCCATTCTCGTGCCGTTTGCCGTGTTCGCGCAGAATGCCGCGTCGCCGTTTGCGATCATCCTTTTGTTGTTGGCGGGCTTCGCTGCATACTTCGCCGCTATGGCCGCAAGGGGAATGGCGGCTGCTACGCTGACATTGCAGGCGGTGATGCGCGCCACCGGCCGGCATGGCTCGCCCCCCGCGGCATGACCTTCGCAAGATGCGATGTGTTTGCGGCAACGCGGGGACGCATGGCGACTGGCATCGAGATGCCGGTTATCAGCGAAATCCCGCCCGTGATCTGCATTTTTTCAAGCGCGATCTCGGCAATATGACGCTGATGCGGCGATTGGACAGATGCGACGCGCAAATGTGTTTGATAAACAGACTAAACCGTTCATTCTGCGCTGACATCTGGCGCCGGGATGTATAGTTAACGGCGGAGGAGGACAGCACACTTGTTTTTGGGCATCTTGTTGACATCGATCCTTGCGGCGGGGCTTGTGACCTTCGGCGCGGTCATCCTGACCGATATCTCGCCTGTGATGGCCGGTCTTCTGTACGTCGGCACCGCCGGGGTTCTCGGTCTGGTGTCTGGTGTTGCCGCCATGGTCATCTCCAGACGGACGAAGTCGGAGAACAAGGCGAAAAGCGAGCAGCTGTCCCGGCATCGCGGGATGAAACATCCGCAATAGATCCAAGGGCAAAGCGCCCCACGGGGGGCGAAAGTGCGTGGAATTAGTCCGGCAAGTGGTCAGATGCAGGCTATCTTATTGCGGCGGTCATTGATATACTAAGGTATAAGGATCAGGGCGGTTTGTCTCACGCCTGCCTCGATCCGAAGTACTGCAGTAAGGAGTGACTTGTTTATGTTTGTCCTATCCACTGCGCGCCGTTTGACCATGACGGGTGTTCTCGCCTTCACGGTCGCCTGCACCGACAATCAAACATCTTACCAAGGTGCCCAAAGCGGCATCGACGTCCCCGCGAAGTGGTCGTCATTCACGGCGTCCCAGCCGCAGATGGTCGATAGCCAATGGCTCGCCTCATTCAATGATCCCGCGCTTCTCGCGCTGGTAAACCGGGCGCTTGCGAATAACCGCGATCTTCAGGCGGCGTCGGCCCGGCTTGCAGAATCGCGCGCGCTGGCCCGGCAAAGCGGTGCATCGCTTTATCCCCAATTGCTGGCGACTTTCGAGGGCCGTGTCGACGACCAGAGCGGCGCCGCATCCGACGAGGGCTTCGATTACGGGCTTTCCGTCAATTGGGAGGCCGACATCTGGGGCAGCATCCGTGGCACCAGACGAGCCGCGGCCCTCGATGCCGTCGCACAAGAGGCGCTCTTCGAATTCGCCCGTCAATCCATCGCCGCCAGGGTGGCGACACAGTGGATCGACATTCGGGCCAACAATGCCCTCGTTCAGGTCGCCCGGGACGAGCGCGCGGCACGCCAGAACCGGGTCGCGCGGACACGGGAACGGCTCGAGGCCGGAACGATCCTCGAATCCGATCTCGATCTTGCCCAGTCCGATCTGTTCGAAGCCGAGGCTGAACTGGCCGCAGCGCGGCGCACCCTGTCGACGTCGCGGCGGGCGATGGATGTGCTCTTGGGCCGGTATCCCGACGGGCAGATCGCAGCCCCGGCGTGGCTGCACAGTCTGCCGCCGCGTCCACGCGCCGGCGTTCCTTCGCAATTGCTCGAACGACGCCCCGATGTGGTTGCGGCCGAACGCCAGGTGGCGGCGGCCTTCGCGCGCCGTGGGGCCGCGCAGGCGGCGCGCCTGCCGCGGCTTTCCCTGACCGGCCGTGTCGCCGCTTCGGGGGGCGATTTCGATCAAATCCTCGATCCGGATGAAATCGTCTGGACCTTGATCGGGAACCTGATCGCGCCGCTTGTCGATGGCGGCGACCGCCTCGAGCAGGTCCGGATCGAAACGGCGCGCCAAGAGCAGGCGCTGGCCAGGTATGCGTCCACCGCTCTGGTGGCTTTTTCCGAGGTCGAGAATGCGCTGGCGCGTGAAAGATCGCTATTGGCTGAGCTAGGCGCCTATGAAAACGCGATCGAGAGGGTCCGCGCCGTGCGGGAATTTGAAACGGAACGTTTTGCGGTCGCCGAAATCGGCCCCGCACGGCTTTCCAACGTGCAAGAGCAGTTCTTCGACGCACGGCGTAATGCGATCCGGGTTCATGCCGCCTTGCTTCGTAACCGCGTCGCCCTGCATCTGGCGCTTGGCGGATCGATCCGGCCTGTTGCGCTGGCATCAGCGACGGGCGAGTAATGAGACTGCGGGCTGCCCACATAAACCGACCAATGCGCCGCTGACTGAACACGCAACCCGATTTCAATGAGGACATGCACGTTTCGTCGACACGCTTTGTGACACCACCAGAGGAACTGTCATCGCTCCCCGGTGTCGATGATCAGAACGCTCTTCTCGTCGATTTCGACGAGACCTTGTGGCTGCGTAACAGCACCGAAGAGTTTCTCGGCCTGTGCCGTCCAAGGAAACATGAGAAGGCCGTGCTTGCCGCTATCGAGGGATACGGCCCCTGGCGCCTGGCCCGCAGACGTCACCACCGAAGCCACTGGCGCGACTGGATGCGCGTGGCCGGATGCGTCGCCTTAAACCGACGGCACCTGCAAAGCTGGTCCGACGCAGCCACCGAATTGGGACCGCTGCACGCCAACCGTGAGATCACGAAGATCCTGCACCGACGCGACCGTGAAGTCGTGGTCCTGTCCAACGGGTTCGAGCCGCTGATCCGCCCGCTGCTCGACGCCATGGGATGTGGGCACGCGCAATTACTGGCCGCGCCTATCTCGAACGGGGCGCTCTGGCGGCTCCGTGGAAAACTCCCGAATGCGCGCCGGGCCCTGGGTGACGGCTTCGTGGAAAGCTGCACGGTCATCACCGACAGTGCCGACGATCTCGATATTCTGCACGCGGCACGCCACGGATATCTCGTCAAATGGCCGCAAGCAGAGTTCCGGCCCTACAGCGCGGCGCGAACCTATCGGGGATAAGCCGTGGACGCCTTGCTACGCTGAGGCTGCGCTTCGTCGTCCGCGAGTGAGCATCTTGAAGTCGAATGCCGGCTCTCCGTATTTCTTGCCGCGTTTCAGATCGACCTGCGTCGCGACCACGCCCAGAGGCTCGATCCGGCTTTCTTCGATCAGGCGCATCGCTGTCGTGACAAGATCGCGCTGTGTCCAGTTCCAGCGCAGGAACATGATGTGAAGATCCGCCTCTTTGAGCAGGGTAACAGTATCTACCCCATCCAGAAGTGGCGGTGTATCCACGATCACGACATCGTATCGGCGGCGCATCCCAGCCAGTGCATCCCTCAGCGCTTTCACGCGCTCCTGTTGGCGATCATCGGTGCCGGAGGTTTGATCAGCCAACGAAAACAAGCGGATCTTCGGATCGGGCGTCGTCCGGAGCGCTGAGGCAGTCTCTTTATTATGCGGCTTGGCCTTGGCGTTCTGCGTTTGATCCTTGTCTGATCCGCCCCTCTCCCATGCCGTGCTCGACGGGTCCGCATCGATGATGACAACCGAAAGACCAGCTTCGGAATAGACCCGTGCCAAGGCCCCGAGTGCGAAAGATTGTCCCTCGCCGCGAATGGTTGACAGCCCGGCAACAACGATGCCCGCGTTCGCCTCGGACGGGATCCGGTCGGCAACCGCAGCGTCGACCCCGGTACGAAGCTTGCGTGCGAATTGCATCATCAGCGGATCGAAGCGCGCCTCGTTGGTCGTCAGCGACAAAAGCGGCGCACCCGGTTTGCGGATCTTCGGCACGACACCGAAGAACGGCAGGCTGGTCGCCTCTTCTATTTCGAGAACAGTGCGCAGGCGCTTTTGCGTCAGTTCCCGCAGCACCACGACCATGGCTCCCAGCACGAGAGCCAGGATGAGGGTGGACCCTGCGATGAAGCTCCTGCTTGGTTCGGAAGGATCGAAGTCAGGGCGGGCCCTTTCGATGATCCGCGCATCGGGTGCGAGGAATTCGTCCTGCTGTGTGCGCCGGCTCAGCTGGCCGACGAAGTCCTCGTAGATCGCTTCGGAGACCAGGATTTCGTTTTCAATCCGGCTGACGTTGGAATCATGGGTCGCGCGCAGCGCCTCTGCCTCCTTGAGTTCGGCATAGACCGCCTGAACCGAGGCCATCTCCTCGCGGAGCGCCGCCATCTCTTCCTGCGGTGCAGGGCCCTCGATCGCGGCCAGCTGTTGCTGGAGCGACCGCAACTCCTGCGCTCTGACAGTCCGCTCGGCCTGGATGGTCGCGTATTCCTCCTGAGAGAATGGTCGCTCGATCTCGAGTGTTTCGCGTGCGACGCCCAGTTCGATCAGCTGTTCCTGCAGCTCGCGCGTCCGGGCCGTCAGCCAGCTTTGATCCTGTCGCAGCGCCTCGATCTTGTGCTGGCGCTGCGATTCCAGATAGCTCGACGCCACCGAGTTCGCGATCTGCGCCGAAAGCTGCGGATCCCGCGTCGTCACGCGGATCGAATAGACGGCCGAGGTGTCGCCGACCTGTTCGATCTGGCGTGCCTCGCGCAGTTGTTCCACGACATCGTCCAGCCTGCTCAACTCGGCCTCGGCGGGATCGACCGGGTCTGCGGCCGGATCGCCAGACACGCTGGCAATGACCATGTCCTTCAAACCGCGGGCCAGCGCCACCGGAGACAGATTGACAGAGCTCTCGCTATTGAACTCGGCATGGTCCAGAAGGTCGAGATCTTCGATCACCGTCACAAGCAGGTCCGAGGAACGCAATACCTCGGTTTCGGATTGCAGCGAAGTCAAGGTCGTGGGCAGGCCCGAGACCTGCGTGGTGTATTCGGGGTCGACAGCCACGCGCGTCTTCAGCATGACCTTCGCAGTGGCGGAGTATTTTTCTTCGATAAAGAGGCTGGCCGTGTAGGCCGCCGCTGCGGCACAGAATGCAAGGACGAAGATCAGGCCGAAATTGCGGCGCAAGGCCAGGTAAAGCTCTTTCAACTGCCGTAGTTCGGCTTCGCCCGGCTGATCTTGGAACCTCTCGATGCGCGCGGCGGATCGGACGTCTTGTTGTTGTCTGACATGGTTCATGTATCCATCCTTCCCCCGCTCATGCGGCCTCGAGCTGGCAGGCAGCCGCGCATCCGACGAGCCATTCCAGCGCGTTCGACTTCATGCCGTGCTCTGCGCAAATTGCGACGTATCGAGATTCAAAAATCTGGGCGTAGAGAGGCCAGTCGTCTTGCGCCGCCGGATATATCGCACCTTGCGTGCGCTCCTTTTCCCAAGGGTGCAACGCACCGCCGGCCACACCGAAGACCGGATAGCCGGGCAGGGCGTCACCGTACGGCCGGTCGAGCAGCAGCGGATCGGCGAATTGCCGTGCCCCCAAACCCTGAACGAAGCTTACATTCGAAGGATTGCACCCAAGGGCGAACCACATGCCTTCGGTCACGCGGTCCTTCAGATCTTCGCCAGATCCCTCCATCACCGACATGGCGAGCGCGATGCGCTGTGCGGGCCAGTTCGATCCGGGGCCAAAGCGCAGCCATCCGCGCCCCCAGGGATAGGCAGACGAAACATGCAGTCCGAAATGCCGGCTCAGGCGCTGGTGCAGGTCACGCTGTGGCACCATGCGCACCCATTCGGTGATCTCTTCGCACAACAGCGCATCGACCGGCCGACCTTCGCGGCCGGCAAGGCAGTAATCGAGCGCCTGCGCGACATAGACGCCCCGTTTCAGCTTCAGCGTGGCACCAAGCTCTGAACCGAAAGGATTTGCGCGCTCGAATATCGCACGTGCGGCCGGGTCGCCGGTCGTCCGGTAGATCGTCGATGCTGCGGCAATCCGCGATTGCCAGATCCGTCCCACATCTTGCGGGATTGTTTCTTCATCCGGTAAAATGTCCCGCGCGGCGCCTTGCGCTTCCGCCCAGTCCCAGGCGCGCTGCGCTTCGCTGATCAGCCGCCCGCCAAGACGCCGGTCACCGACATCGTGGGCAATGACGTGGCCAAGCTTTGCTGCACCGGCGGCAAAAAGGTATCCCGACCACGGATCGGGCGCATAGGCATAGGCGCGTTCGACCGGGTCCCAGGAATAGGACCCCTTGATGCCGACCTGCGAGAATTCGACACCTCCGATGATGCCACCGTCCGGCCGTTGTGTCCGCCTCCAGAGCGAAAGCCCCCACAGCGCCTCGTGTATGAGGTCCGGCAGAACGGTCTTGCCGTCACCCAGATCGTCGCCATCGATCCGTGACAACACCGCCGGATCAGAAAAGCTCTTTCCGCTTTCGGGCAGGTTCAATTCAAGTGTCGCCGCAACCGGGAGCGTCTCGACCAGCCATGCCATCGTGTAGACGACCTCGAGGTGCTGGGCGCGGACATCCCAGTCGCCCGCATCATGCCAGCCTCCCCAAGCGGCCGGATTGGCTTGGCCCAGGCGGGGCACATCACCAACTGCCGGGGTCGGGCCACCATAGGGGCTGTCGCGCATGAGGCGGGGCGCATATGGTCCGCCGAGGCCTTCGGACGTCGCCGAGAGCCGCACATCGCTTTGCCAGACGACAAGCCCGTCTTCGGGGTGTCCGTTGCGCGGGCGCGGATACCCTTCCGCGAAGGGGTCCGCGCGCGCGATGCCGGACCGCTTGTAGTAATACCAGCGTGCCGCCAGCCGCAGCGCGTCCCGGCAGGGCTGCGCACCGATCTCGAAAGGAAAAGAGGCGCCGAGCCCCTCGACCGCGAGGCGATAGTGCCCCGGAACGGAGTATTCCGAAAAGTCAGCTTCGTACATTCTGCACCCGGTCAGCGGACGCCCGTCCAGTTCTGCCTCGGGGAGGGCGATGAGGCTGCCGCCCATCACCGCACGACCTTCCGGTTCTGCCAAAAGCCGCCAGGGGGTGTTTTCTGAAAGCACCCCGTCGGTCGTCCTGGGCGTTCCCGTCGCATCGTGACCAAGCCACTGGCCCACGAACCCGCGCTTGGGGCCGGTGTGGGCATATCCTGCCTGGCAAACATGGATCAGTTCGGAATGCACCGATGGGTTCCGCGTGACAGTGATGCTTTGCGCGAGGGGGGCACGCAGCTCTACCTGCGCGCCCGTCGGAACGATGACGTCGAGATCCAGTGTAACGAGATGGCGCGTTTCGTGAACAGGCTGCCGCATTCCGATTTCGGCACCGCGAAGGGGTACGGTCTTGCGCGTAACGGCAGTGACGCCCACCGGCCGCCCGTCGACGAAGACCTCCCATGTCTCGGGTAGGTCGGCTGGGACACCCGCGGTCTCGTCGGTCGGAGAGAAGGCCGGGTTGATGCTGCCCGCCTCGATCTCTGCCCAGGGCGTGGCAAGTCGGGGTTCCGTTTTGTTGCGTCCCCCACTGAAATGAACCTGGGTGCCATTCAGAAGACCCAACCCGCCATAGCGGCTTGTCGGATCGGGCACAGGTCCCCAATGTGCGGGCACTGGAAACGGTGCGGGCAGTTTCAGGATCCCGTTCTCGACAATGACAAGCAGGCTGCGATCGCCAAGAAAACCGGCAGGGAAGCAACGGTCTGTCCGCGCCACCGACCCGGCCCATGCAGACAGCGGCCCGAATGCCGCAGCCGATCCAAGAAGCGAGGCTGTGGTGGTCAGAAAACCACGGCGGTTCAGGAGGCTTGCTGTTGTCATGGCACCGCCACCCGGCGGCGCACCGTTCCGGCATGTCTGGCGCGGCTTTTCTGTGCGGCCAGGCGGGCGCTCGTCGTCATGGCGAGAAACATGATCCAGCCTGTATGCCCGCGGTCGAGCATGAAGCTCTCCGTGATGTTCAGCGACAGGATGGCGACCAGAACGACGAACACGCATACCGCCGGAAGCCGGTCTTGCTCGATGCGCAGGATCATCGTCAGCGCGGCGAAGGCCTTCCATATGCCGGTCAGAAGCAGGATGAGACCGGCCGCCCCGAGGGCCAGCAGAACCTCGAGAACGGCATTGTGGGAATAAAAGGGTGCAAAGAAGAGTTTCGGGTTCGAGGCCATGGCGACGACATGCGGCGCGTCCTGCCTCCAGAAGGCCATGTAGCCATAACCGAGTGCCGGTCGCTCCGCGATCCACGGCCAGACGATGCTCCACAGCGGTAAACGGCCGGACAGGGTCGGCTTGCGGTCCAGCGCCTCGAATACCGGCTCGGCGATGCTGGATCCCAGGATCAGCGCTCCGGTAATGAAAAGCATCAGGGCGACTGTCGAAAAAGCCACGGCCCACAGCAGTGCGTAACGGCGAAAAAGAATGCCGGTCGCGAGACCCGACAAGACGATGAATGCCATCAGTTGCGATGTGCGCGACTTCGATCCGATCAAAAGGACCAATGCCAGGACGAGAACTGCTATGGCGACCACGCGCAGTCGCCCCCGCGAGATCATCGCGATCGAGGCGCTCAGCGTCGCGGCGAGCATTGTGGCCGCGCCCAGCCCGTTCTTGTGGTTATGGATTCCGTTCCATGCGTCCTGCCATGATCCGATCCCTTGGGAAGAGGGCACCAGTATGATCGCCGCGAGACTCGCGAGGATCGTGATGCTCATGACGAGTGCGAAGAAGTGCAGCAGTTGCCTAAGCGACAGCATCGCCCCGAGGGTCAGGCCGAAAGCCGAGGTCACCAAGAGTGGAACGCTTCGTTCAATGGTCGTGGGCGGGTGCATGCTCCACACAAATGAAACCGGAGCCAGCAGAACAAGGGCCGTAATCTGCGGGTTCGCCCGCGCGGCCACCAATAGCCAGCGCCAGTAGGCCGCGACGAAGGCGAGCAAAAGCGAGAGTGTGCCCAGCACAAGGGGTGTCATCCCGGATCCGATACCCAGGAACACCCTGTAGATGCCGGTCGTGACGAGGGGAATGGTCACCGCAGCCCCGACCAGCATGGCCGAGTTGAAGACCGATGCCGTGCGGACGGCGCTTTTATCACGTGCCGGACGGATCAACGTTGCGCCGAAAGACTGAGAATGAAACGACGCACCAGGCGTGGACGCAGCAGCCCGTCGGGATAGGCCACCAGACCGACCAGCCCCGCAAGAAGCGCACGTGATCGCGCACCATAGAGAAGATCGTTGCGGACACCGCTCCAGAAATAATCGACGCGGCGCGCACGAAGCAGCCAGCCGAGTTCGCGCCCCACTGCCCGGCGGATGTCCGGGTCCTGCGCGACCTTTTCGATGCTCGGCACCCTTTCGAAGGGCCGGCGCGGACGAGAATTCGCCCCACCCGGCACCTGCCTGTAGGCCAGCACTGGTGGACCGGATACCACCGCGAAGCGCCCCAATGTGCAGATACGACACCAGAGCGCCCAGTCCTCGCCGTTCGCAAGATCGGGATCGAAGCCCCCGGCAAGATCGAAAGCGACCCTCCTGATTGCGAAATTTCCCGGATTGACGACGATGTTCTTGCGCAGGATCGCCCGGATCTGCGCGGGGTGGGTCTGCGGTGCGAGGGCGCGGTTGTCGGCGCCCGGCAACGGCCCGCCCGCGACATCGATGCGCCTTACGCCGGCCAGCGCGCCGATTGCCTCTGGTGCCTCCCGCAGACCGACCAGCATGCGCTCGACCGCATCAGGGACAAGCAGATCGTCACCATCGAGAAACAGCAGAACGTCCGCCTGCGCCACCGACGCACCGGCATTGCGCGCCGCGCTCACGCCGCGTGCGGGTCCGTCGATCAGCCTTACCCTGTCGTCCTGCGCGGCCAGCGCTGCGACGATCGCTTCCGAACCGTCCGTAGAGCCGTCGTTGACCACGATCAATTCGATCTCGCGCACCGTCTGCTGCAGGGCCGAAACCAGCGTCTCTTCGAGAAAACGGTCCATGTTTCGGCACGGGACAACAATCGAAATATCGGGGGTCTTCATGAGTCGACCTTTGCTAGCGGTGTACCGCGCCGGTCGAGCGTCAGCAGTCCCGGCCCGTACTCGACGACCCGCAGGTTCAGAAAGGCGGCGATCATCCCGGCACCACGGCAAACCTCGAGCCAGCCACCGATCAGCCCCGATACCCGTCCGGGGCGCAGCAACGGGGTCACGATACCCCTGGCCATAGCGCCGAAGCCCTTGAGGATGCGCAAAACGCGGTCTTTGCGCCCGCGCCGCGCGATCCGGCCCAGTGTATTGCCCTTGCGGAATGACCGGCGGCTTGCCCAGGCCACCGTCATCCGATGCGCCGGGACAGTATCGTCGATGCAGCCGTGTGCCGATGCCACTATGCGTCCTCCGGCCAGCCTGAGCCGACCGAACATTTCCTCGTCCTCGCCTCCGGTGGTGTTGAAGTCGGGATCGAAGCGAAGGCCGTATCGCCGGATCGCATCTGCGCGCACGAGCACGTTGTTCGTCGCTGCTGAATTGCGCGGCATACCATCTTCGAAAGGCCCCTGCCGGAAGATCCCGAGGTCCTGTATCCAAGACGGAGGGGGGCGTGCATAACGCGGAGCGACAGGACCCTGCACCGCATCCGCCCCATGCCGGTCGAGCGTGTCGACCAGACTGGCCGGCCAATCCGGCGAGACGGTCTCGTCGTCATCGACGAAGGCGATCAGATCAGCGGTTGGAAGCGCCAGGTCCAGCGCCCGGTTCCGCGCCATGACGATCCCGCGCCGGGGTTCCATGACGTAGGTCAGCGGCCAGCGGGAGAGGGCGCGCGCGTCCTCGGCACTGGCGACGGCGGGCGCGTCCGGCGCATTGTCCACCACGTACAGCACCGGCTTCAGAAGCGCTTCGTCCACAGCGATGCGATCAAGGCTCGCCAAAAGCGCCCGCAAGCCTTCGGGCCGGCGGCAGGTGGCGATACAGATTGCAAGCGTGCGCTGCCCGGTGCCGGTCATCCTGCGGCACCCTCGAAATACCCCGCCCGACGAAGCGTGTCGCCTGCGACGCGGTCGAAGCTGCGCAACTGCCGTCTGCTCCAGCCGGACCAGCGGCCAACCGGTTTGAAATCGGCGGTCTTTTGCTCCGGTTGCCAACGGCTTTCGTTCGTGCGGCGCGATCGTGAAGAGCCGCGCACGGGAAGCGTCTCGATCTGGTCGAAGGGAAAGCTCCGGACGTCCAGTCCGACATCGCGGACCAGGGCCTCGGCCGCTTCGCGCGGTGCGCCGACAAGATCTTCGTAGCGCGCCAGCGTGATGCCTGAATACGTTTCCATCGCCGTATAGGCGGCCTCGGTCGCAAGCCCCCATTCATGCGCCAACTGTGAAAAGCTCTTGCGCGTGATACGACGCGAACGAAAAGTGCGCCGCGTGCTTTCGATCACATCGCGGCCGTCGCGCACACAGATCACGATATTACAATCGGGAAAGATCAGCGGCGCAAGCGACAGGTTTTGCACATGCGGGCACTTCAGCAGGATCCGGCAATCCCCGGCCTCGCGTTGCAGGTCGCGCAGCCACGCGCCCGCTTGCCGGGCCAGCATGTCGTATCTGCCTACAACCTCGGCATTACGCGGGAAGTAGCTGAGGAATCGCTGCGTGAACGCCGTATTATCGGATGCGCTGTGCAACAGCGGGAACTCGTAAAGCCGGCCGGGATCGGCACACACCGACGGATCCAGCGCCAGCAGATCGCGGACGAAGTTCGTTCCCGACCGTGGCATCACCCCGAGCACGATAATGGGTGCGGGACCTTCGCCACGGGCATGTCGTGCGATATCCCGGATGCGGGAAGCCTCGTCCCGGGGCACTTCGAAAATGAAGTCTTCGGGGCGCAGGTACGGCATTCCCAGAACACGGCGCGTGTAGCGCGGGACCTCGCCCAGACGGATGTTCGCCATTTGGCTTGGCAGGCTGTCATACGGCATGCTGCAACTCCCTGCTTTCAACCTGCCTGCCGGTCGGCCAGGGCAGATCTCGTTTCAATCGGGCGCTGACCCATGCGATATCCGGTGCGAAGATCTCGCCCAGTTCCGCCCGTGTCTGCGGCATCATTTCCGGGATGCTTTTGCGAAGGTCGACCTTGTTGTGGCGCACAAGATGTCCAAGCCCCGGCGCTGACTTCAACTGCGGCACGACACCGCCGAGCCCCAGCCTGCGCAGGGTGCCGCCACCGGCGCGCAACGCGCCTTGCAGCATGGGTGAGCGTGCGCCGACGCTTTCGTGCCGACGGGTCTGCAGGCCATCGGGACGGACCGACCGATCCACGCCGAGATGATCACAAACACTCTCGAAGGCAGAGACGGGATCGGCGGCGATGTCTTCGGCCAACAGGATCAGGCAGTTGGTTTCTCCGAAAAGCGTGATCCAGCGATCCAGATGCCGGGCGTACCTTCCCTGCTCGATGTAGGCCGGATTGGTCTGCATCGCTTGCTCGAATGGAGTGTCGGGTGGAATGTGGCCCTTGCGGATCTCGTGAAGATGGTTCGATCGGGCCCGGTCAACGGGGTCGCGCAGGATTGCGATCAGCCGCATGTCCGGGTTGTACCTGTGGGCGCGCATTGCGGCGTCCGTGCTTGTGAAATAATTCGGCGAAAACTCACCCATGACATCGGCGTCGCGGAACAGGTCTTCGTACCAGCGCCAGCCACGATCATGCCGGGCGATGAAGAAATCGGTTTCCTTGTGGTCCGGCGTCCCGATTTGGGAATGCTGCGCCAATACCCCGTGCAGCCACGAGGTCGCGCATTTTTGCACCCCGATCCCGAGAAAGCCGACACGCGGGTTCTGATGGGGACGGTCAGGTAATGCGCGCATAACGGATCCCCAGCCAGATTGTGTGAAGGTTGGTCGTCAGGTACCGCAGCATGAGATAACGCGGCCCGGTCGCGGCACGATGCAACCACTCCAGACCCGCCACCTGCATCCAGCGAGGGGCGCGCCGGTAATCCCCGGTCAGAAAGTCGAAGCAGCCGCCGCAACTCACGATCCAGGCGCAACGCAGCTTGTGGCGGTTGCGATGGATGAACATCTGCTCTCGCGGCTTTCCCAATCCGACCCAGAGAACGTCCGCGCCCGAGGCATTGATCTGGTCGATGATCTGCTGCTCTTCTTCTTGGGTGAAATACCCATGGCGCGCACCCGCGATGGCGAGGTCGGGATATGTCCGCCTGAGCGTGTCGACCGCACGCCGGTTGACCTCTTGCCGGGCGCCGAGCAGGAAGAAGGACGCATCGCTTGCGGCGGCCGCCTTTGCCGCGGCATGAATGAAATCCGTCGTCGCGCTGCGCCCATTGATGCGCGGTCCGGGCAAAAGACGCGACATCGTGACAACGGATTGCCCGTCTGCATGAATCAGGCTCGCCGCATCCATGGCGTCTGCAAAATCGGGGCTGCTTGCATAAAGCGACAGTGAGTGCCCGTTTGCCGAGAAAACCGTCACGGGCGAGGGCAGCCGTTGTTGTTTGCGCGCGGCGATGTCGGCGCGCATCAGATCGGTCAATTCGGCTTCACCGCACAGAGCGACAGGCATTCCACCGATCTTGCGATGCGGACAGCGCTTTGCGGCGGTTGCGTGAATATCGTTCCGTTTCATTGCAAATCCTTTGGTCATCAAATGCTCGAGGGATCCTGTGGCACGGGCAAGAGTTCGATCTCGACAAAATCGCCGGGTTCCAGCGTGGCATCCTTGGCCACCGGCCGGATGACAGGGCCTTCTGCGGTCTTGCGCACCAGCGTCGCACTGTAATCGGTCTGGGGAAGCGAAAGCGCGAGGGCGTCCGATCCGGAGACGCCAAGGAACTGTGAAAGCACTTCCATGCGTATCGTCGCTGCGCGAAACGCGGCATCGGCCAGACGGCGCTCTGCAAGAAGCTCCAGCGTCCGCTGCTCGACCGACTGCTCGTATTCGCGCTTCAATCGCAGACGCGCGAGTTCCGCCGCCGAAAGTGCCTCCTCGATGTCGAGAAGCTGCGTGGATGAGGCTGCTGTCGTTCGTCTGATTTCGGCAAGTCGACTGCTCGGGGCGAGGCTTCGCTCGACCAGTTCCCGGGTCCGCTCGACCTCTTCGCGGTCAAATTCGGTCGCGACCCTTTGTTCCGACCGCTGTTCGGTCAGGATCGCGATACGCCGGTTTGCCTGCGTGTCCGCGGCCTCGTAATAGGCTGCCTCGCGTTCGAACTCGCGCTGGCTGGCCACCAGCAATTCGCGTTGTTCCCCGGTCAGGCCCAGAACGGTCTCGACCGGCACGATCGGGCCCGGGTCGAGGTCGGGGGGCGGTCTCTCCCATGCCTCATCCAGTGCCGCCGTCGTGCGCCACAGGCTCAGACGGGCATCAAGTTGCGCGACGGTGGCTTCCTGGAACTCGCTGCGCCACTCGATCACTTTCACCGGATCGATGATCGCGGGCATCATGTCGCGCAGCGTTTCGATCCCACCGGCATGCGCCACCGCCTCGCGCACCGTCATCCCCGGCGTGAACGCCACTTCTCCGGTCACCGATACGTCGCCACCGACGATGACCGGACGATACCCGATACGCTGAAGGTCGATGCGCGCGCCCTCGAGGGTGATTGTGTACACCTGACCATCCCGGTTGTACCTGCGCAGTATTTCGCCGTCCGCCAGGGCGCGCACATCGATCTCGAGGTCTTCGACTGTCCGACCTTGCGCTGCGAGCCGTCCGATCCAGCCAAGGCCAAGAGAGCCGTCCCCGTCGACCATCGCGGTGACCGCATAATCGGGAAGGCCTGCGACAGTCACCTCGACCCGGTCGCCGGGTTGCAAGGCATAGTCGGCAATGGCGTGCGTGGTGGACAGCAGCGGCACCAAGGCCAGGATCGCCAATTTCAACAGAGACCTGAGCATCATGTCGCCCTTCCCATGTCTTCGGCAGCAGACGTCGCGCGACGCCAGCGTGTCAGGATTCTGGAATTGCTACGGGCCAGAAGCAGCGCAAACCCAAGCGCACCGATGATCAGATGTCCCGCAGGTTCGGCCGCTGGAAGCAGCAGCAACCAGATGCTGCAGAAGGTCAGCAGCCTGAGAATACGGGGCTCCAGCCCGGTCGGAAGGCTTCCGGCATTGCGGTAGACGATATAGGGAACCCAGCGGCGCAGGATTTGCGAGAATATCAGTGCCGCGCCAGCCGGTGCCAGTGGCAGGAAAAGGGCGCCAAAACCGTACTTGAACATCTGCAGCGGCAGATAAAGGAAAACCCGGCTCGCCTTGTCGATGCGATTATAGACCCGGTATGTCAGCCGCAGCGCGATCAGGAACGCCAGCCACACGGCACCTGCCAGCGCGACGCCGGCCGCGTCAGGTTCACGCGGGATCATGCCCCCGGCGACAAGAACAGCGATACCAGCGGCGCCAAGAATGATGGCCGCGCCCCATGATACGGGCTCGCTGAAGCGATTGCGGAACTCCGAAAACCGGGGAGGGACCTTTCCATCTGGTTCGATCGTCGCGGCGACAAGGTCATTTTCGAAGTAGCCCACCTCGTAAATGGCCCATAACGACAAATGCAGCAAAAGCAGACCGAGGAAGGTGGCCAGCGGGGCTTGTGTCAGGGGCACGAAGGCGACTGCCAGGATCAGGAAGTCGTCGGTGAGATTGTCGACGAAGAACGGAAGCCCACGTGCCGTGTTACGTTTGCACTTCGCCGCATATGAAAGTGGAATATACATAGCTGATAACACTCCATTCCGGTCGGGCAGCCCGCGCCAGTGGCACGAGGAAATCTGGCAAGGCTACCGGCCGGTGCAGGAAAAAACCGCGAAAATCGTTTTCCATAACAGGATCATATCTGTCTTGAACGACAGGTCGGCCCAGTATTCGGTATCGAAGCGACCCCGCACCGCGAAAGAAGACGCGTTCCGGTCGGATACTTGCCACGGGCCCGTGATACCGGGCCGCATCAGGGTGTAATGCCGCCCGGGGTAGAGCGACACCTGGCTCGGCATCATGGGCCGCGGTCCGACAAGGCTCATTTCACCCACGGCGACATTCCACAACTGGGGAAGCTCATCGAGCGAGGTCGCCCTCAAGACCCGGCCTATCGGCGTGATGCGGGGATCATGTCGAAGCTTTTGATATGTATGCCATTCACGCGCCGCATCGGCATCCTGGGCAAGATGATCCTGCAGCGCCGCCTCGGCGTCGGGAACCATCGTTCTGAATTTCACGACCCGGAACAGCTTGCCCCGCCTGCCGACCCTTTCCTGCATGAACAAGGCGGCGTGGCCGTCTGACCGAACCAGCAGGCCGATGACCATCAGCAAGGGCAGTATCGCCGGTAAGGCAAGCAGGATCACCAGCAGATCAAGCGCCCGCTTTCCAAACCGGGCATAAAAGCCATTGGCTTCGCCAGCGACGGCATAGTCGCGGATGTGACTGGTAGCGCTATCGAGCCCGAAATTATTTTCTTCTGTAAACTTTGCCGAATATTTCAAAACTTACCCCTCAACGTGTGATGAGATTATCACGCGCCCGGAGGTTCACACCTGATATCAACAAGCCTCATGTTGGTCACGCCGCAGAAATACACGGCGCTCTTACGGAACAGGTTTCTGGGAACCTTTCGCCCGGGCCTTCAATGTGACGATAGTGTGGCGGCAAAGAGGCCGAATTCAAGAACTAAAAGGAGTTGACAGAGGCCACGAAGTAACCGCGTCAGCAATAAAATAAACGTTATAGTTGCATTCTTTTCTTCGTATGTGATTCTGCGACTGGGTATGGCAACAAAGGTCAAGAAACCTCATAACATTCAAAAAACGGAAAAAAATTCCAAACTTTAATACAGAAAATAATTACTGGCCGTTAGGCGGCCACGTTTTGGACTTTGATATCCTTTAGAAATATACACGTTAAAAGTGTATAGTCGGCCATAAGTTCAAGTTCTCATCGTGACTAAAATATGGCCATCTTGTCAACGCTGCGCTCCCTATTGTCATGCCTAATGAACTAGTAGAATGCCCAGATATTTATTGTTGCCTGATATGCGACCCGACTCGCTTTGCCTGGCCGCGCGAATCGTGACTGCGCTGTCAGAGCGGGCGCACCGGCGATCTGGATCTATCCGCTGATTCCAGTCAGGCGGCCGCCATTCTTGATAAGCGGCCGGACAAAGGGAAGATGCAGGCCTGTATCGCGTGGTAGATATCGGGCTTTCCCGTGAAGATGGACTGTGTCGGCGCGCCACCCCCGTCGATCGCGGGAAACCAGCCTGCGTGCGTGTGATCAATGAAGTTTGCGTTCGCGTAGGTCCAGAGGCGCCGGTACTGCGCTTCATCTTCGGGGCGACGTTCAAGCGCGATCAGCGCGGCAAATGCGTTGATGGCCTCGGTGACAGGCCACCAGAAGCGCGACCCGTCTGCGACAGTACCATTGAAATTCAGCGTATAGGCAAGACCGCCGTCCGGCAGCCAGGCATCTTGCAGCGCCTGTTCGATCAGCCTCCGCGCTATCTGCGGGGCGTCCGACGGTGGGCGTCCGGTGAGGTCCCAGTGTTGCAGTATCAAACGGCCCATTTCGAACGAATGTCCGGGTGTGGTTCCGGCGGGGCGGAACATGTGGTTTCCTGCGTAATCGCGGTCAATTCGCCAGTCTTGCGTGTAATGCTCGGGCAGTCGCCAGTTCTCCTCTGGTGCGATCCGACGTGTGAAGAAATCCAGTATCCGTCCGGCGCGGTCCAGAAAAAGACGATCGGACGTTGCCTCATACGCCGCCAGCATCGCCTCGACGCCGTGCATGTTGGCGTTCATGCCGCGATAGGTTGAAAAGGGCGTCCAGTCGCGGTTCGCCTCATCGCTCAGCAGACCTGCATCTTCTTCCCAGAACCGGTCATCCAGAATGGTGCTGATCTCTGCCAAAAGCGTATCGGCATCCGGATGGCCCGCCATTTTCGCACTGGCGGCCGCCAGCAAGACGAAGACATGCCCGTAAGCCATTTTGCGATCATCGGCGATCCTGTCACCTTCAAGCGCCCAGAAGTAACCGCCATGCACGGCGTCCCTGTGATGGCTGCCAAGATAGGCCAGACCATGATCGACCACGGCCTCGGCCCCGGCGTGGCCTTGTAAAACCCCGAGGCTATAGGCGTGCACCATTCTCGTTGTGCTATGCAGCTCTTGCGTTTTCGTGGCAAGCGGCGTGCCGTCATGTGCCAGCAAGCAAAAGCCTGGTCCGGACTGAATGCTGGCCTGAAAGAATGCGAATTGTGCTGCGCTCTGGCTCTGAAGCCATGCACGATGATCGGGATGATCCAGCCAGAAGCCGGCGGCATCTGCTGGGCCGACTGTTGTATTTTCTTTGGTATGTGCGGTCATGACCGGTCCTGATATTTCGTGGTTTGTCGCAGGTATGTCTTCATGCACGCTCAAGCCTGACCGTGACGATTTCGAATGGCTTCAGCGTGACGTGGACGGTGTTCTTCTCAAGGGTCAGGGGTGCAACAGGGTCATCGAAGATCGTTGCCAGATGCGCTGCCTTGCATATGATGCCCAGACTGAGCCGGGTCGTCGTCGCGCAGCCATGCGCTTCGAACATCCGCAGGATGACCCCGTCACCGGTGCGCGCCGGCTTTATCGTCTCGATGATAACGTTCCGGGCACTTGAAAGGGCGACGGGCGGGTGTTCTGAACCGGCTGTGGGCGATGTCTCCAGCAAGCGAAGCGGCGCGTTCAGATCGTAGGCTTCGTGATCCAGCCGATCCGGTTCATCCGTCCCGAAGGGCAAGAGAGAATAGGTGAAGTGGTGCATTCCCTGATCGGCATTGGGGTCCGGCGAGGTCGAAGACTTGATCAGCGTGATGCGGATGCGTCCAGCAAGAATATCGTATCCGTACTTGCAGTCGTTTAATACCGCGACGCCGAGGTCTTCGTCACGCAGGCTCGCCCATTTTTGCGCGGGCACTTCAAATCGCGCGGCATCGAAATCGCTGTCGCGTGTGGTGTTGCGCACGACCCGTCCCCACTGGCTGTCGAAATCAGCTTGGGTGCCGACCACGGTCGTCACGAATGCGGCCTTCAAGAGCGTATGTTGTTCATGCCATGCGATATCGGTGACAAAATCCAGTCGGGCCGAGTGCGCGCGCAGCGCAATGTTCTGGATGATCTCGCTGTTGCGCCAAACGGTCTTGAAACGGATGATGGCGCGCAAGGGGCCGGCTTCGATGATCTCGGCGGTCGTGTTGCCCATGACCCGCTCACAACGGTCTTCATAGCTGGGGTCGATATCCCATGCGTCCCAGCAGATCGGCCGATCCTCGAAAGCCAGCAGCTGGTTGCCGGGCACCGCTTCGGCCAGAACGTGGCGATCGCGTTTCTTGTCAAAGACTTCGGCGACCGTGCCGTCGGCCGCCAGCACGACACGCACGAGTGCGTTTTCCAAAATGAACCGGTCGCCATCCGCGCGCGCACTCACACACTGGGCCGGTCGTCCTGCGGCGGAAACCGGGACGACAGCATAACCTGGCAGCCTTTCGAAGAAGACGAGCTTGCCTGCGCCAGTGGCCTGACCTTCGATGTCGGCATTGTGCCCCACCAGCGCCATCC
>Ga0207419_1000590_pt1 | contig 31198 bp, 25 predicted proteins | sample ElkSloMetagenome_4_FD_184723 | JGI IMG/M metagenome (GOLD analysis project Ga0207419, IMG submission 184723) | Hot spring microbial communities from Elkhorn Slough, Monterey Bay, USA - MD2A (version 2) | ecosystem: Environmental > Aquatic > Marine > Intertidal zone > Estuary: Microbial mat ... | reverse complement strand
GAAAAGAACTGCTTAACGTAGGGCCTGCTGAAAAAGTCAGAAAGCTGTGAGATGCAACCTGACGAAATGAAGATGTATTGACATACTTCGAATTGAAGGGAGGGAAGCAGATTGCAGCTTTCTGGCTAACACTTTCAAGGTTGAATTAAAAAAATCGGTGCATGAAAATTCACAGATTAATTAATAAAGGTTTGCTCTTATAACAATTTTATTGTTTGTAATTTACTGATTTAGTGTCAAAAGTGAGTTTTTCAGCAAGCCCTTATAAATATCCTTTACCAACTCTTTTGGAAGCTAATAAATTTCCCGCTTCTGAAATCCAAAATACAACACATAAACTATATTTCAACCATATAAAAACAAATTGCAAGTTACCATTAAATACGTGGTAGAATCAAAAAATATATTCAACAAACCTCAATCCCGGAGATTGAAAATTTCATTAAAATTCTTTTTTGCTTTGGGCTTAGTGGATCCGGATGCTTTGCCTACCGCTACAAATGCCATAACCTGCCTGGGCGCCTCTACCTGCAAAATTCTCTCAATTTCTTCTCTTGCAATCAGCGGGGCACTTAACCAGCATGCCCCATATCCTAAGTCTACCGCAGATAACAATATATTCTGTATGCAGGCACCGGCATTTTGATAATCCGGATAATTACGTAAACGGTTCACCTCTTCATGTGTAAAGCTGGTGCTTTTCTCAAGCACTGATTCATATTTATCCATCACAACAGCAATGACAAGAGGTGCATCCTTAAAAAAAGTAGAAAACCATTCCACCTGCCCAATGATGTTACCGGAATTCCTGGTTTTTCCCTGTGGAAAAGAAGCAATTTTATCGGAAACAACCCGGGCCATTTGATTTAGTAATTCTTTGTTTGTGATGGCAATAAAATTCCAGGGCTGATAATTATTGAGGCTCGGTGCCATTCCCGCCCTGCGCACAAGTTCTTTTATATCAGCAATGGGTACTTGCTCAGGCTCAAAACTTCGAACACTCGCCCTTGATTCCAGCGCTTTTAGTAATTCCATATCGAGTAAATTTTATGCTAAAATAATGGATTCGGGTTTACATCGCAATATTACTCGCAAAGTAATTTGATTATAAGGTAGATTTCAGTCAAAAGTAAATTTATTATTTTTGTATGAACAGTAACAACAATGAAACAACCACAAATTATCTGGCTTGCATCATATCCAAAATCAGGCAACACCTGGTTTCGGATATTTCTCACCAACCTGTTGGAACCTGAAAAGGCACCCGCAAGTATAAACAAGTTACACGCTACGCCCATTGCCAGTAGCCGGAGTATGTTTGATAATGCCACTGGCCTTAGTGCGGCTAACCTTACCTTTGATGAATTAGACCGTATCCGCCCGGAACTTTACCAGTATCTTTCAGACAATGCCAGCACTACCCTCTTTCATAAAATACATGATGCCTATTCCCTAAACCTTGCGGGCATTCCACTTGTCCCGGCCCCGGCAACCAAAGGGGTACTCTATTTCATCCGAAATCCACTTGATGTGATTATTTCCTATGCTGCCCATATGAATAAAACACCAAAAGAAACCATTACTGCCATGCAGGCCAGGGCACATGGGTTTTGCAAGAGAGATAATAAACTTCATAACCAGCTAAGACAGCAACTTTATTCCTGGGCTCAACATGTGGAGAGTTGGGAACAGTCGGGCTTACCCATGAAAATAATACGGTATGAAGACATGGTAGAAAAACCTTTTGAAACATTTCGTGAGGCTACTGGCTTTGCAGGTATAAATAAAGATGACAAAGAAATAGAAAAAGCCCTTGCGTACAGCAAAATAGAAAAATTACAACTACAGGAAGAAAAAGAGGGATTTAAGGAAAAATCACCACGTTCCAAAGTATTTTTCAGAAAGGGGATTCCCGGAAACTGGCGCGAATTTCTCGCCCCGGATGATGTAGAAAGCTTTATCAGCACAAATAAAGCCATTATGATTAGATACGGTTACCTAAGTGCTGACGAACAGCCAGTGTACTAAATTCTGCTAAACCCCTACAATAGTTATGCTTAAAAAAATATACTTTCATATGAAAGAATTCTATCGATTTTCAAAAAGAAAACAGATGAATAAAGCGGAAATAAATAGCTTTGTAAAAATTTTGGGTTTGTAGCCTGGGTTTTAAAATTTCAGCCTGTTAATTGATTAAAATATGATAAAGTCTGATAGTATAATTAAGAAAAACCATGAAATTCTTGCCAGCGATATTGATGGCGAAACCGTGATGATGAGCATTGAAAATGGCAAATACTATGGTATGGATGAAATTGGCAGCCGTATCTGGGGTCTCATCAATGGAGAAAACACACCCGCAACCATCATTGATAAACTCTTGAAAGAGTTTGATGTTTCCAGAGAGGAATGCATGACGGATGTTATGGATTTTTTGGAGGAACTTAAAAAGAATGAATTAATACGATACGCAAACCAGGATTGAGGAATAATTCTATCCGAAAATGGTTATAATTCAACCATGATCATATATAATAATCTAATTTATTGATAATAAGGGTATTGAAATATTTTGAGTTAATGGCACTTCAACGAAAATTATTTCGTAAGGCTATTTTTTTGCTCCTTTATTATACATACAAAATAAAGATTACCCCTTCAAAACGCATCCATAAACTCTTTTCCGGGAAACCAGAAAATTTCAGAGAAAAACAACCAGATAAAGAAACCATTAGGCTGGTAAAACAGGCAATTCGCAGGGCAAACAGGGTGCTGAAACAAAGAAACAATTGCCTTGTACAATCCCTTACTGCAAGAGAAATGCTTCAGGAGCAAGCGCAGCCGGTGGCTTTATTCCTTGGACTGAAGACTGATAAAAACAGGAATCTGATAGCCCATTCATGGACCAAATCTGAAGAAATCTTTGTTACCGGAGAAAAAGGGATTAAAAGTTATAAAGTAATACAGAAATTTGAATCGTAACCTGGTTTTAAAAATACTGATACTCGAATTTATACTGTACCCTGAATTTATAAGTTGAAAAATAACATTCCACTTTTTCCAGTTTGCCATCGGTATAATGATATTGCTTACTTGAATAGTCCTTGTCAGGGCCAGATCGCCACTTTTCTTCCAGTAACAAGCCGTCTGGGGTATATGAATAAGTCTTTAACAAATACCTGGATTTTTCCGGTTTTTCCTCATAAAGATGCATCAGATATCCATCGGAGTCATATTCTAAAATGTGCCTGTAACTAAAGTCGCCATATAAGTATTTTGTTTCCTCGTTCAGCAGATCGGCACTATTGTAATCATATTCAATTTTTTTGGATTCTTCGTTGCTTTCATTCTTCACTTCTTCAATTAACTTCCCGTTATCATTATACCTGTTGTACAAGTGGTAAAGAAAATTATCGTTTTCATCATAGACCTCAATCTTTGTAAGGTTCCCGTTGCGCTTAATTTTTCTTATTTCATCAAGATTTTTATTCAAAACATAATGAATTTCATGAAGTTCTCCTTCACCATTATATTTATAAATGGTTTTGAAATGATCAGCGCCATTAAACCCGGTTTCCATCAGCTTACTTCCTTTGCCATCAAAAATAATTGATTTCTTATACTGAAGTCTGTCCCTGCTGCCATCATATTTATCATAACCGGTCCGGTTTCCTTCTCCATCATAGTGATAGTCTGTAATAGTCATTACCTCGCCACTGGAGCGGTAGTTGATTTCCTCAGTTACATTACCCTCTTCATCATAGGTGATTTTAGAACTCATATAACCAGACTCAGAAGGCATTCCACCTTTATAGGAATAATCATATTGGGTTTTCACTTTGATGCCGTTCTGCTGTGCATGTTTTTTATCAAACTGATCTGAATCAATTTGAGAGAACGTTGCCACGGGAATCAGCAGGCTCACGAATAATAAAAACCCTCTCATTTTGTAAAAGGTTTTTTTGGGGAAGTATTTATTATGCATTGAATCTTTCCTTTCTTCCGTTTTTAATAGAAAATTAAACATCATCTGTTGAATAACTACTTGATTTACAAATAAAAGTTTCATAATTATGAATTAAATATGATACTACCCTTATTTTAGTGGTTAAATATTTTTACAGGACCTAAAATACTGTTAAAATATGGTTAAAATGCTGTTTTTTTTGATTGACGCAATATAGTTGCTCATTTTTACCGATAGTTTTTTTGCCTTTTTCAAAATATTTTCAAATACATCCCGCATCAGGTATCCTAATTCAAAAGCTATCTCAGTTTGGCAAACAATTTCCATTAAAGAGCTATAAGATATATTAATAAAATGTATTTTCTCCTGATAACCATTCCTGCTTTCCTTCTGCAATATTAGAGGCAACTGAGACTGCTGCTTTATTTATTTGCTGTACAAGAGCATACTTTTCATCTGAGGGAAAAGAACTGCTTAACTTATAAATATCCTTTACCAACGTTTTTGAAAGCTGATAAATTTCCAGCTTCTGAAATCCAAAATACAACAAATAAACAACATTAAACTATATTTCAACCTATATATAAACAAATTGCAAGTTACCATTAAATTCGTAGTAGAACCTTCAATATAATAGAGACTGCATTACATAGTCTGGCCTAAAGTATATTTTAACGAAAATCAAAGAAAAAGGTTTTTTCTAATAAAAAAAACCTGCTGGAATATCAGCAGGTTTTCTGTTTTTTAACCTTATTGCTTTGCTTATGCATCTCTACCGCAATACTTTTTTCGATGGTTTGGTTCGTTTGCATGTTTGCCCATATGCCTGCGGCCTTGTTTCCGGGTATCAAATACAGCTTTTTGCTCATCAGTAAGTAAATTTCTTACACTTTGCTGGTGTGCAGCACGCTCCTTCATTAACTTATTCTGAAGAGAAGTAATTTGATCAATCTGTGCATCAATTTCAGATTGGCTTATCCCTTCGCTAACCATGTGGGTATGATGTGCTGCCCGCGCCTCCTGCAATTTTGCCTGCAAAATCTTTGTTTGGTTTAAATGTTGGGTACGCAATTCAGAAATTTGTTCTTCCTGGGATTCCGTTAATTCCGGGAGCATGCAATTACCACCTCTTTTGGATCCCTGCCCTGGTTGGGCATTTATAAGAGATACACCAAATACAAAAGCAATCAACATAACAAATATTACATTTTTCTTTTTCATAACTATTCAATTTTAAAGTTTATTTGACCTTTTGATGCATGAAAAGAAAAATGGTTTAATCAGGCAGATGGAAATTTTTAAAACACCTTTCAATGAAGGATTTTAAGCTCCGAAATGGAATAAGGAATAAAAAGTGAAATACCAAAATTTAATTCGTTTTCATCTGACCTGATAAGAGTTTAAAAGCCATTAACTGAGATAAAAAAAACCCACTGAATGAAAAATCCGGCGGGTTCCTGGTTTGCAGTTTATGGTTAATTATCCTCCTGAAGTACTAAATCCACTGGTGTATCGGCTTGGTCGTGGATTTACGCACATTACCGGTAGTCTGGAACTATTGGCGATGATGCTTTGCTCGGCCGCACCCAAAACATAATCTGTAAAATTAATATCTTTGGTAGTCATGATAAGTATCAGGTCGGTATCCAGCTTTTCAGCATATTCTATAGTTTCTTTTACAAAATCAGAACCAGGTGTTTCGTGAACTTCAAAATCGAGATTTTGATTTTTAAAATATTTTTCAGCAAATACAAGGTTGGAATGGACTCCTCTTTTGAAAGCAGCATCCTGAAAGCCCGGCTTCAAGACATAAATCTTTGAACGGTAAAGTTTTGCCAGATAAAGCGCCCATTTTATTTTTTCTTTTTCCTCTCTCTTAAAGTTTACAGGAAAAAGCACCTTGTCATACCTCATGCGTTTGGGACTGTCCTGAACCACCACAAAAGGCACTTTTGAACTGGCAATAACTTTCAGCGCCCAACTGCCCATAATTTTCTGCATGCCTTTTATACCATGCGTTCCCATCACCACAAGCTCACTGTTGTACTCGGTTGCTATTTCTCCAATAGTGGTAAAAATACTGCCCTCTTTTACCAGCGGTTCTGCCCTTAAACCAGTTTTTACCTGGATATCACTACATGCCTTTTTGAGTTTTTCCTTGGCTTGCGCTACTTCACTGCTTTTTTTCACAATATGTAGCAGGTATACCTTTGATCCGGTAATTGAAGCAAAATTTGCAGCATGCTCAGCTGCATAAAAAGCAACAGGTGTAAAATCCCATGTTACAATGATTGTTTTTTGTTCCTCTTCCATGACACTATTTTGTTATTTTTTACGTACAAACTTATAATAATTATCTTAAATTTGAATTTATTCTTACAGCAACAAAGAAAGTTTTACAAGATATGAATTTTATCTATAAATATTCCACTGTACACGTGGTTTTTTTGCTGCTGTTTTTATTGCCGGTAGCCTTTAACATCCAATCATTTGCGGCACAGCAGTTTGAAAGACATCCTGCTGTTTATTCCTACCAACTGAAAGATTACAATTCCCGCAACCCAGTTAAGTCATTGATGGTGAATGATCAGGGAATTGTAATTGCCTGTGGACGGAATCAGTTAACTTATCTTTTAGATAATGTTTCTGTAAACATACCTGCCAATAAAACTACTAACATATGTAAAACGATTCACAACCAGCTATATTTTACAACAAATGATTTTATTTGCCGGATAGAAAATGGTCAGAATTTTTCTCAAATTGATACCTTAACCTTGCCCCCTGAAATAAAAAGTGCGATAAATGATAGCCCAAAAGATATTAAGGCAAGAAATGACAATGTTTTTGTTGTTTACGACAGTCTGGTTGTACAATGGAAAGAATCAACAAAGGAATTTCTTATCCATGGCTTTGATTATCTCCTCGATAATATCTTTGCCAGTGAGAAAGGCATCTACATTCAATCAAACAAAAATAGCTTTTGGCAGTTCGGGAATGATTCTTTTGCTGAAGTTAAAATGCCTTTCTCAAAAAATGATGTCATCATTGATATACTTGACCATCAGGAAGAAACCTGGTTTTATATTAAAACGCCAGAAGGAAACAAAGTAATAAACAGGTCAGGTGCTGTTCATCCACTTTCCAGCTTCGTAAATGAATATGATATTGCTGATATTTTGATCCAGAATAGCGGGTTATTTTTTCTTGCTACCCGATCTGATGGTCTTATCATACTAGATTCTAAACTGAATAAAGTAAACCATTTGCAACAATTACACGGGCTGCCTGAGGACAAACTATCCGGGGTTTCTGTTTATGATACTGCTGATAATATTGTGGTTTGGGGAGAGTCATTTGTAAGCATCCTGAATTTTCAAATGCCCTATCAGCCAATCCCACTAAAACTAGCAGTAGCTAAATCCATAATTGATTTTCAAAAGAGTGGGGAGATGCTTTATCTGGCATTAGCCAAAACAGTGTGGCAAAAGAACCTGAACACCGGTAGTGAAGAAATCATTTTCCGTACAAACGATGGCACCACCATTCTTGGCCTGCACATGCCCGATTCTGGCAACCTTTTTGTTATCCATACCCATGGAATCACCAATCTTTTCCACCGGAAGAGTTATAAATATCCTCTGCAGGGCTATACCAGTTGGGGGGAGGAAAACCAAAACATTACTTTAAAAACTGAAAAGGGATACATAAACCTGGTTTCCTCTGCAATGAATGCTCCGGAAACAATTACGGCTTTATCCTTTTCGGGAGATGATCTATTTGCCACTGATCAGGATGGCAACATATGGGTTTATGGGAGAGAAGTAAAAATATGGATGAGACAAGAACAGCAATGGATCTATCCGGAAATTTCTTTCGAATCTCAAAAAGCCCCCCTCCCCGAGAATATTATTGCTTTTCAGCGAAGCATGCTCATTACTTACCCGGAAATTGCATATATCGCCACGCTAAATGATGGCATTGTTTCTTTTTCGCATTTTTCCGCAAAAATGGGCACGTATTTAAGCGATAATGAAAATAATACCTGGTCTGTTCATAGTGATAAACATGCAAGAAATTTATTAAACACGGGCAATGATAAAGGTTCAGAAAAAAAATTGAGGCTTCCGGCTGGATATGACCGTGAAATAAAAAAGCTGTTTTTTGAGGAAAACGGCGATCTATGGATTCATGATGGCAAAAGAATCCTTCACATCGATCATTATGTTGGTGATCAAACATCTACTCCCCTGCATGCATATCTAACCCATGTTATTATGGATGAAGATAGCATTTTACATGCTTTTGATAAATCCATAAACAATCAGGTAACAAAACGGACCTTGCTACCAAGACAATCCTTAACTTTCCGGTTTTCAAGCAATGATCTTTCTAATACCGGCGGGATAAAATATAACATTTCTTTAAAAGGTTCCCGGAATCGATGGGAAACCACTACTACAGAGAATAAAAAAATATTTATGGGACTACGTCCGGGGAGCTACCTTTTTGAGGTAAGCGCCCAAAACATTAAAGGTGAAACCTCCCCCCCGGTGGTGTATGCTTTTGTCATACCAAGGCCTTTATATTTTTCAACCAAAGCATTCATTATTTATGCCTTGTTTATTCTTATTATCTTCCTTTTAATCCTTATCTGGCGTTCAAGGAGCCATAAAGCCGAAAAATACAAGCTGGAAAAGATAATTGATAACCGCACGCGGGAATTGATGCTTGAAAAACAAAAATCAGAAGAACTTCTGGCCAACGTATTACCTAAAAACACAGCAAATGAACTCATGGCCAGGGGAAAGGCTACCTCCCGGAAGTATCGGATGGCCACGGTTCTTTTTTCAGATATTCAAGGATTTACCAAAATTGCCGAGCACCTAAATCCAGAAACCCTTGTAGATCAACTGGATTCTGTTTTTTTCTATTTTGATCAGATTGTAGGTGAATTTAACATTGAAAAAATTAAAACTATTGGAGATGCCTATATGTGTGCCGGTGGTATCCCTGAAAAGAACAGAACAAATCCTGTGGAAGTAGTGCTTGCTGCACTGGAAATGCAGCGCCATATGGAGGACCTGAAAGAATCGAAAGAGAGTTTGTGGGACCTGCGTATTGGTATTCATACTGGTTCTATTATTGCAGGGGTTTTGGGGCAAAAGAAGTTGTCATACGACATATGGGGAGACACTGTGAATACAGCCAGCCGTATGGAATCTTCCGGCGAGCCTGGAAAAATAAATATCTCAGGCGAAACCTATGAATATGTAAAAGACTTCTTTATTTGCGAGTACCGGGGTAAAATGCCTGTAAAGTACAAGGGTGAAATCGACATGTATTTTGTAAAAGGCATACGTCCTGAATTAACCATCAACCTGCAGGGAACTCCCAATCAAAAATTCGAGATTAAATTGCAGGCCTTGCGCCTGCTAGATCTGGAAGAGGAAGTATTGGGAATGATCGAGGAAAAAAGCCATGAGAAGTATGATTTTCATAACATGAAATACGCCATCGATATTTATACCACCGTTGAATTACTGGCAAGGGCAGAGAGTCTATCAAAAGAAGAAACCCTGCTGGCAATTACTGCGGGATTGCTATTAATTACAGGCCGGTATAATAATTACAAAAAGTGGATTGATGAAAGCGCAATCTATGCCCGTAACATCCTACAAAAGTACAAATATTCTGACCGACAGATAGAAATAATCGTCAATTTGATAAATTCCCTTAACGATCCTTTTCATCCAAAAACACTAGCCGAAAAAATTATTTGTGATGCCTGTTACATGTATATTGGTCGTTCAGATTATCCCATCCGTGCCATGGATCATTTCCGGGAATACAATATGGTAAAAGAAACCGTTTCCCTTGACAAATGGAAGAAAAACGAGATATCGTTTATGCAGGAATATGCATTCCATACAAATACCGCACGTGTGTTACGCGAAATGCCTGTGGAAGAACAAGTTCAACTCCTCAAGGTAATGAAACCTGCTGAAGAATAAGAAATTCTACAACATCTAATTATTATTGTTCCACAAGGTGAATAATATTACCTTTGTTCTAGTTTATAATGCAATAAAGTTTTGGCCATGGAAAATATTGACTGGAAGAATCTTCCTTTTGGATATTCAAAAACAGATTATAATGTAAGATGCTATTACCGGAACGGGAAATGGGGTGAACTTGAAATTTCCAGCAGCGAATATCTTCCGGTGCATATTGCCGCAACAACCTTACATTATGGCCAGGAAGCCTTTGAGGGTCTTAAAGCCTATAAAGGAAAAGATGGCAAAGTACGGCTTTTTCGTTGGGATAAGAATGCAGCCCGTATGCAATCATCATCAAAAGGCATTAAGATGGCAGAAGTTCCAGACGAACTGTTTTTCAAATCTATATCAAAAGCAGTAAAACTAAATGAACGGTTCATACCTCCATACGGAACAGGGGCAAGTTTATATATCCGTCCCTTATTGTTGGGTACAGGCGCAGAAATTGGTGTAAAACCAGCCAAAGAATACATGTTCATGGTATTTGTGAGTCCTGTTGGGCCTTATTTTAAAGAAGGCTTTAAACCTGTGGATATGATGATTTGCCGAAAATACGACCGTGCAGCCCCCCTGGGCACCGGACATATAAAAGTGGGCGGAAATTACGCTGCCAGTCTGCTTTCACTGGAAGAGGCCCAACAAAATGGTTTCGTCTCAACCTTGTATCTTGATGCAAAGGAAAAGCAATATATTGATGAAGCCGGGCCGGCAAACTTTTTCGGCATCAAAAACAATACTTACATCACCCCAAAATCGAACACTATTCTGCCCAGCGTTACCAACATGAGCCTTATCGATTTGGCTAAAGATATGGGCATGGAGGTGGAAAGACGGCCAATTCCCATTGATGAACTGAGCAGTTTTGAAGAAGTAGGTGCCTGTGGAACTGCAGCTATTATAAGCCCTATAAATAAAATAGTAGATATTGATAATAATATCACTTACGAATTCGCAAAAAGCGGAGAACCCGGACCAGTTTCTAAAAAATTGTACCAGCGCTTGCTGGATATACAATTTGGGGATGCAGAAGATAAATTTGGCTGGATTACAGTTCTTCCATAGTTTATCTCCAAAATATTGAGTTCAGGTTACTACCCATGTTCTTCATATGCGTTTATCAAGAAAATTTTTCTCCCAGGATGTCCTTAAAGTCGCTCCCGCACTTTTAGGAATGGATTTGGTACATCAGTTTCCGGATAAAACGGTAAACCGCTATACTATACTGGAGACTGAAGCCTACCGTGGCGAAACAGATCTTGCCTGCCACGCGTCAAAGGGAAAAACAAAACGCACCCTTATTATGTATGAACCCGGGGGTTGTGTGTATATGTATCTCATTTATGGCATGTACTGGATGCTGAACTTTGTTACCGGGAAGCTGAACGAACCACAGGCTGTCCTGATAAGAGGAATAAAAGGATTTAATGGACCGGGCAAATTAACCCGCGCCCTGACCTTGAATGGCTCTTTAAATGGTGCAGACCTGGAACATGACGATCAACTCTGGGTGGAGAACACAGGAATTTCACCTGCCTATACTACCGGCCCCCGCATTGGAGTTGCCTATGCAGGAGAAGAATGGGCCGGAAAACCCTGGCGCTTCCTGGTAAAAGGCGCCTATTCAAAATAAACGTCTTTCTCTGGGTCATGATGGTAGGCAAACATCATTTCTATCTGTCCGGAAGTATTCCTCTCTTCAGAAAGCGGGGGTAATTCCCTGCGGCTAAAAAACCTGACATCAGAAGTTTCTGTTCCTGCCATGGCTTTTCCTCCCACATATTCACAAAGCAGAAATATTTTATATACATAATATGGTTCAGGTGGATGGGGATGAAATTTTTTATCAAAGACAGCAAGCAGCCGTTTTGCCTTTACCTCAAAACCGGCCTCCTCCCGGGTCTCTTTGGCTGCCACTTCTGCAGGAGAATATCCCACATCTGCCCAACCACCTGGCAGCGACCAGCGGCCATCAACCTTTTCCTTAACTAGCAGGATTTTTCCATCTTTAAAAACCACGGCCCGAATGTCTACCATGGGTGTTTGATATCCTTTGCCTCCTGCAAAAAATGATTTTACGGTGATAAAATCCTCTTCGGTATAATGCAACATCATTTTCACACTAATCTCCCTTATCTCTTCGTACCGCTCAATGTCATACCCGTTTTCACTGAAAGAAAGGCCTGCCTGTGCAATGGCCTGCAAACGCTTTGCTGTGGCCAGCCACTCAAATGGATGATCCGCGTTTTGTTGTTTAATACTCATTCCAACTCTTTATGGAAATATCTGTAAGATCCATTTTGCAAATGGCATAAATAAAAGCACTGGCTAACCGTGCATTTGTAATTAATGGAATGTTATAATCGATAGAAGCCCGCCTGATAGTATAGTCATTTGACAGTTCAGTATTTGAAAGATCTTTGGGTATATTAATCACGAGATCAATCATTTTATTTTTAAGATAATCAAATGTATTTGGCTGTTTGTTCTCATCAGGCCAATGCAATACAGTAGATTCGATCCCATTTAAACGCAGAAATTCGGAAGTACCTTTGGTTGCAAACAGGTTGAATCCTTTCTCGCGCAGCATGCGGCAGCTTTTCACCATTTCTACCTTGGAACGCAAGGGACCGGTTGACAAGAGAATATTCTTTTTTGGGATGGTATAACCCACCGAAAGCATAGCAGTAAGAATAGCTTCATAATAATTGTCACCCAGACAGCCAACTTCTCCTGTAGAGCTCATATCAACGCCAAGCACAGGATCGGTTTTCTGAAGCCTTGAAAAAGAAAACTGTGGCGCTTTTACACCAATATAATCCAGATCAAATATTGATTTACTAGGTTTTTCAACAGGCTTGCCAAGCATGATGGACGTGGCAAGCTCAACAAGGTTAACTTTTAGCACCTTAGACACAAAAGGAAGACTTCGTGAGGCCCGCAAATTACATTCAATAACCAGGATATCATTATCTTTAGCCAGGTATTGGATATTAAAAGGGCCGGAAATATTTAGTGCTTTGGCAATCTCGCGGGTAATGCGTTTTATCCTCCTTATGGTTTCAAAATATATTTTTTGGGGAGGAAATACCATGGTTGCATCCCCGGAATGTACACCTGCAAACTCAATATGTTCACTCATGGCATAGGCCATTAACTCTCCGTCGCGGGCCACAGCATCAATTTCAATTTCCTTGGCTTCCTGAATAAATTCAGAAACTACTACCGGATATTGCTTGGAAACATTGGCCGCCAGGTTAAGAAAATGTTCAAGCTCTTCTTTGTTTGAAACCACATTCATAGCCGCACCGGAAAGCACATACGAAGGTCTGATAAGCACAGGGAAACCAGTTTCTTCAACAAAAGAATAGATGTCATCAATGGTAGTTAGTTCCCTCCAACGGGGCTGGTCAATTTTTAAGTCGTCCAGCAACATACTGAACTTATGCCGGTTTTCGGCATTGTCAATGGAAAGGGGCGAGGTACCCAAAATTGTTACATTCTGGCCATGAAGACGCATGGCAAGGTTATTTGGAATTTGGCCACCGGTAGAAACGATAACACCCCTGGGCTGCTCCAGATCAATAATATCAAGCACGCGTTCAAAAGAAAGTTCATCAAAAAACAACAGGTCACATTCATCATAATCAGTACTTACCGTTTCCGGATTATAATTGATCATTACAGAACGATAACCATGTTTTTTTACGGTTTTAATGGCATTTACACTGCACCAGTCGAACTCTACGCTACTTCCTATCCGGTAGGCGCCTGAACCGAGAACAATGACAGAATTTCCGTCTTTTGCAAAATCAACATCATGCGTGGTGCCACTGTATGTAAGGAACAGGTAATTCGTTTTGGCAGGGTATTCTGCCGCAAGGGTATCAATTTGTTTTACGTAGGGAACAATGTTCAGTTTTTTACGGTATGCCCTAATCTTAAGTAAACCTTCATCTACTGCTGTGCCACCCTTCTCCAAAACACATCGGGCAATCTGGAAATCAGAGAAACCCATTTTTTTGGCATTCAGCATAACCTCAGGAGTGATATCCGTTTCACTGGAATAATTTTCAAGAATACTTTTATGATCGTAAATCTTTCTCAACTTCATTAAAAACCACTTGTCAATTCGGGTAAGCTCATGAATTCTGTCAATTGTATATCCAGCCTCAAATGCTTGTGCAATTACAAAAATACGCATGTCTGTAGGTTCCGACAGGTCTTTTTCAATGTCTTCTGAAACCAGCTCATGGTTTCCCACAAACCCGTGCATGCCCTGCCCTATCATGCGTAAACCTTTTTGAATTGCTTCCTCAAATGTTTTCCCAATAGCCATCACCTCACCCACACTTTTCATGCTGCTGTTAATAAGCTTGGAAACACCAACAAACTTGTTCAAATCCCAGCGCGGAATTTTACATACCACATAATCCAGCGCAGGTTCAAAAAAAGCAGGCGTCGTTTTGGTAATGGAATTTTTCAACTGGTGCAATCCATATCCAAGTCCCAGTTTAGCGGCAACAAATGCAAGCGGATACCCGGTTGCTTTAGATGCCAGTGCACTTGAACGCGAAAGACGTGCATTTACTTCAATTACCCTGTAATCTTCAGAATTAGGATCCAGCGCATACTGCACATTACATTCTCCCACCACACCAATATGTCTGATGATGGCAATTGCGAGCCTGCGTAACTTATGGTATTCTGTATTGGTAAGGGTTTGCGAAGGAGCCACTACAATACTTTCGCCTGTATGAATACCTAAGGGATCAAAGTTTTCCATGTTACAAACGGTAATGCAGTTATCATATTTATCGCGTACCACCTCATATTCAATTTCTTTCCATCCTTTCAGCGATTCCTCTACCAGTATCTGTGGTGAGTATGAGAAAGCTGTGGGTGCCAGGTTATGCAAATCTTCCATGTTGCTGCAAAAACCGCTACCCTGTCCGCCAAGGGCATAAGCCGCCCGGATTATAATCGGAAAACCAAGTTTTTCTGCCGCCGCTTCTGCATCCTTCATATTAGTTACAGCAACACTTCTGGCTGTTTTTACATTTATCTGTTTAAGTTTTTGTACAAACAAATCCCGGTCTTCGGTATTCATGATGGCTTCAACCTGGGTACCCAATACTTTAACATTGTATTTTTCAAGCGTGCCTTCACGGTGGAGGGCAGTGCCACAGTTTAATGCGGTTTGGCCTCCAAATGCCAGCAATATACCATCGGGTTGTTCCTTTATAATTACCTGTTCAACAAAATATGGGGTAACAGGCAGAAAATAAATCCTGTCTGCAATACCTTCAGAAGTTTGTACAGTTGCAATATTAGGATTGATAAGAATAGTATAGACGCCTTCTTCTTTGAGGGCCTTCAGTGCCTGCGAGCCAGAGTAATCAAATTCTCCGGCCTCACCGATTTTTAAGGCTCCGGAGCCAAGAACAATAACTTTTTTAATTTCTGGAGATGGATTCATATTCATTCTTAATAAATTTTCTCTTTTTTGATAACTATTTAATCTTGAAATTACATGTCTGTATATGCCTGATGTGCAGGTAATGAAAATTCCTAAAATCTAATATTTTTAATACCTTCAGTAACTTAGTAGACATTTTAGCATCAGGCGCCAAAAATACAAATTATTTTGAAAATTATTGGTTCATTTCAATAAAATGTATATTTTTGCATTTCATTTGTATATTTATTCATATGTACATTTTCTAAATAGCATTAAAATTAAACATTTGATTGACTCATATATTAAAAAACTTTAATTTAGTTAATTCTTTAACTGAACCATGAAAAACAAAACACAGCGTCTTTTAGCCATACGAAAGATTGTTTCTTCAGGAGAAATTTCTAACCAGGAAGAAATATTGGATTCTCTTGTAGCAGAAGGTTTTCAACTTACCCAGGCCACGTTAAGCAGAGATTTAAAGTTTCTGGGAGTTGGAAAAAAACCGGACCGGGAGAAAGGCTATGTTTATGTATTGCCTGATGACAATAATGATGAAAACATTCAGTACGACAAAAAAATCCCGCTGATGGGCTTTAAAAAAATCGCATTCTCAAATAATCTTGCAATTATAAAAACACTTCCCGGCTATGCCAGTAGTCTGGCTTCCATGATAGACAGCATCATACAATATGAAATAATAGGCACCATTGCAGGGGATGATACAGTATTGCTTATCCCAAGCCAAGGAGCAACACACCAGGATGTTATTAATGCCCTGGCACTTATGATGCCTGAACTTGAGGAAAAGCTTTATCAAAATGCAACGACATAGTGAAAACCGGCGCAAATCTTTCAATCTGTAAATTTTAGGGGTTTAGTTTATTCAATGTAGCCGGTTTTCACTTTTTTTATCTAAAAATTCATTTTACAATTCAAACTTAATGGAACAAAAAGAAAAAATTATCCTTGCCTACAGCGGGGGGTTAGACACCTCCGTTATTTTAAAATGGCTGATTGACAAAAACTTTGAAGTAATTGCTTACATTGCAGATGTAGGGCAGGAGGAAGATTATGATGCCGCTAAGGAAAAGGCGCTCAAAATTGGCGCATCTAAAGTGTATATTGAAGATTTAAAACGCGAGCTTGTAGTAGATTACATTTTTCCGGCCATCCAGGCAAATGCCATTTACGAGGGGCGCTATCTTCTGGGAACTGCCCTTGCAAGGCCAGTAATTGCAAAAAGGCAGATTGAAATAGCTGAAATTGAAAATGCGGCCTATGTTTCTCATGGTGCTACAGGCAAGGGTAACGACCAGGTGCGTTTTGAGCTCACCTATTATGCCCTAAACCCCAAAATAAAAGTATTCTCCCCTTGGAAAACAACTGAATTCCTAGAGCAGTTCAAAGGAAGAACCGACATGCTGAATTATGCGGAAGAGCATAAAATTCCTGTAAAGGCATCCTTGAAAAAGCCTTATAGTGAAGACGATAATCTAATGCATATCAGCCATGAGGCAGGCATACTCGAAGATCCAAAATATAAGCCCGAAAAGGAAATGTTTACTAAAGTGGTGCTTCCACAGCACGCGCCCGACAAAGAAACACAAATTGCCATCCAGTTTAAGGATGGAATTCCTGTAAAGGTTGAAAATAAAAACGATGGCACCATAAAAACAGAGCCGCTTGAATTGTTTAATTATCTAAATGAGCTTGGTGGAAAAAACGGTATTGGATTGCTCGATATGGTGGAAAACCGCTTTGTAGGAATTAAATCCAGGGGCGTTTACGAAACACCGGGCGCCACTATACTTTACACCGCACATCAGGACATTGAAGGCATTGCGATGGACCGCGAAGTGATGAAGATGCGTAACATGCTTTCCCCTGTTTTTGCAGAGATTGTATACAATGGATTTTGGTTCAGCCCTGAAATGGATTTTCTCCGTGCCGCCATAAATAAAAGCCAGGAAGTGATAGATGGCATTGTTTACCTCACCTTATACAAGGGAAATGTAATGGTAGATGGTCGTGAATCACCCAGTTCTTTATATAACCAGGATTTATCCAGCATGGATATTGAAGGTGGGTTTGACCAAAAACACAGCGAAGGCTTTATCCGAATTAATGCCATTCGCCTGATGGCGCATAATGCAATATTAAAAAGCAGGGAAAAGTAATTTACCTTAAAACAACAGATATTTTGAAACTTTGGGATAAAGGCATAGAAATCAATGAGGCGATAGACAGGTTTACGGTTGGAAAAGACCGTGAACTTGATCTGCTGCTTGCTCCTTTGGATATTGCAGGCACTATTGCCCATATTATCATGCTGGAGTCGAAAGGGCTTTTGCCAAAAGAAGACCTGGCAATACTTCTTCCGGAGCTAAGAGCGTTATATGCAATGGCTGTGAATGGAGATTTTATTATAGAAGCAGAAATGGAGGATGTGCATTCCCAGGTGGAGAAATTGCTTACCGAAAAGCTGGGAGAAGCCGGAAAAAAAATCCATACAGGAAGATCAAGAAACGATCAGGTATTGCTTGATATAAGGCTTTTTGCAAGACAAGAACTTCAGAAAACAGTATTGGAAGTAAAGGAGCTTTTTGACAAGTTTGTCGCGCTTTCTAAAAAATATGCAGCGGTACCCTTGCCGGGATACACCCACACCCAGATTGCCATGCCATCTTCATTTGGCTTGTGGTTTGGCGCATTTGCCGAAAGCTTGTCAGATGATATGATACTCCTGAAAGCGGCCTGGGATATCACCAATCAAAATCCTCTGGGTACCGGGGCAGGCTATGGGTCCTCTTTTCCGCTCGACAGAGATGCCACCACTACCATGCTGGGATTTGAAAACCTTTGCGTTAATTCTGTTTATGCACAATCCGGCCGTGGAAAAACCGAGAAGACCATTGCATTTGCCCTGGCTTCTGTTGCCGGAACGCTGGGAAAATTTGCTGATGATGCATGCACATTTATGAACTCAAATCATCAGTTTATCTCTTTCCCTGATGAGCTCACCACTGGGTCAAGTATTATGCCCCATAAAAAAAATCCTGATGTACTGGAATTAATCAGGGCCAGGGGAAATAAGCTGGGTGCCTTACCCAACGAAATATTGCTCATTACAGGCAATATGCAATCGGGCTATCACCGGGATTATCAGATGATAAAAGAAAATTTTCTCCCTGCATTCAGCGAACTTTCCAACTGCCTTAAGTTAACCAACATCATGCTGAAAGGCATCAGGGTGAATGAAAATATCCTGGACGATCCAAAGTATGAATACCTTTTTACTGTAGAAGAGGTAAACAACCTGGTTAGCAACGGGCTCCCCTTTCGGGATGCCTATAAAAAAGTAGGCGAAGCTGTTCAGAAAGGCACTTATACCTCAAAAAACAGGTTTGTACATACACATATCGGCAGCACAGGGAATCCTGGTAATGAAATTATTATCCAAAAAATGGACAATATACTGGAGAGATTTTCTTTTAGCAAGGCAGAAGATGCATTAAAAAATTTAACAGAAGAAAAATAAGTATATGCAGAATAAAAGAATGACGATTGTGGTACGGGTTGAATTTGCCACCATGACAAATTCCGCAGGAGAGCTTGATATGCAAAAGATGGAGCGTTTCATAATGGTTGTCTCAAGCCTGCAGAATTATGGTGCCAATGTAATTATTGTATCCTCCGGAGCAATTATGATGGGGGCAAGGAAACTGGGCATGAAAGGTGAGCCGACTGACCACATTGCCATGCAGGCTGCCGCAGCCATCGGTCAGGCCGAACTGATAAAGATGTACCAGCTTTATTTTGATGAATATTCACAGATTGCGGCTCAGATTCTCCTCACCAACCAGGTAATGGACAATCCGGTACGCTTGAAAAATGCCCACAATACTTTTTCAAGGCTTTTGGAAATGAACATCATCCCTATTGTGAATGAGAATGATACCGTCTCTACGCAGGATATTGAGCTGAATGACAACTACCCTCTCACCCTGAACGTGGCCAAATTAGTGGATGCCGATGTAATGCTTTTGAAATCATCGGAAAGTGGAAAATATCTTTTTATAGCAACAGATAATGCTGTAAAAAGACAAATGGTGGAAGAAAGATTCCTTACCGCACTTTTAGATGAAGCGGCACGCGTTTTCGAGTCAGGAAAAGATTATATTCAAAGATTTCAATTTCCGAAAACCGGAATATTTCCTGAGTTATTTACCCAAACCATTAATAAATGAACCTGCGGGAACAATTAATATATAAGAAACGGATCGTGATTAAGGTTGGGACTTCATCCCTAACTTATCCTAATGGAAAACTGAATTTTCAGCGCATAGAAATGCTGGCAAAAGTACTCGCAGAAATTCAGGCTGATGGCAGAGAAGTAATTCTGGTATCTTCCGGGGCCATGGCAGTGGGTAGCGGCCGTTTAGGATTAAAGGAACGCCCTACCGACCTGGCCGGAAAACAGGCGCTGGCAGCTTTGGGTCAGGCAGAATTAATACGTATCTATCAGAAATTTTTTGACGATTATCACCAAATTGTAGCACAGGTGCTGCTGACCAAAGATGGTCTGATACGTAAAGAACAACGGATAAATGCCCAGAATACCATCAACATGCTGTTGAGTATGAAGATAATTCCTATCATCAATGAAAATGACACTGTTTCCACGGAAGAAATAGAGTTTGGGGATAATGATACGCTCTCAGCCTACGTAGCTGTGCTCAGCAATGCTGATCTGCTTGTGTTGCTCTCTGATATTGATGGCATGTATTCTGCAGACCCTAAAAAGGATGCAAATGCAAGTATCATCCCTGAGATAAACTCCATTACCGGGGAAATAGAGAAAATGGCTACTGGGGCTGGTTCAAGTTTTGGAACCGGAGGAATGGCCACCAAAGTTTCAGCCGCACGTGAGTGCTTAAAAAACTGCATTGACACAATCATTGCAAACGGAAGTAATCCGGAAGTAATCAAAGATATCCTTGACGGGAAAGTACTGGGAACATTGTTTACAGCGAACAAACTCGAATCCAAATAAAAATCAGTTTATGCAAGAATTAATTGAAAAAGGACAGAAAGCAAAAAAGGCAGCATTTATTTTGGGAAAAACTTCTACCCTAATAAAAAACAGTGTACTTTCAGATGCAGCTGATCTGCTTTTAAAAAATGAAAAAACAATTGTTGCCGAGAATGAAAAAGATTTAAAAGCAGCAAAAGAAAACAATATTAAAGGAGCCTTACTCGACCGGCTCACCCTTACCAAAGCACGTATTGAATCCATGGCCGATGGTCTGAAACAGATTGCTGCACTCGATGATCCTGTTGGAGAAATGCTAAGCATGAAGAAAAGACCCAATGGTCTTCATATTGGCCAGCGACGCGTACCTATGGGTGTAATCGGTATCATTTACGAGGCACGCCCAAATGTTACCGCTGATGCTTTTGGCCTTTGTCTGAAGACAGGAAATGCGACCATCCTGCGGGGTGGTAAAGAGGCGATTCATTCTAATAAAGCAGTGGTAAAAGTATTGCAACAGGCACTTACCAGCAACAACCTGCCGATGGAATCGGTGCAATTAGTGGAGAATACTACCCGTGACAGCGCCGTAGCAATGATGAAACTGAATGAATATCTCGACATCCTCATTCCCCGGGGAGGAGCCGGGCTTATCAAGGCTGTGGTAGAAAATAGCAGCGTTCCCGTTATTGAAACAGGCGTAGGCAATTGTCACGTGTATGTTGACTCATTTGCTGATAAAAAAATGGCTAAGGAAATTGTAGTGAATTCAAAAACACATCGACCGGGAGTATGCAATGCTGCTGAAAGTCTACTCATCCATAAGGATATCGCCTACGAGCAGGTGCCACTCATCTGCCAGGCCCTTGCTGATCAGGATGTTGAAATAAGAGGGGATGAAGAGGTATGTCGATTATTCCCATCAGCAGTAAAAGCCACTGAAGAAGATTGGGGGCGGGAATACCTGGATTATATCATCTCAGTAAAAATTGTGGACTCTGTAAATGAAGCCATAAACCACGTAAATACTTATGGCACGAATCATTCCGAAGTAATTGTGACAGAAAATTATTCCCATGCCCAACAATTTCTTGACCAGGTGGACGCCGCGGCTGTATATGTAAACGCCTCATCGCGATTTACTGACGGTATGGAATTTGGCTTCGGGGCAGAGATAGGAATTAGCACACAAAAATTACATGCCCGCGGACCGATGGGTTTAAAAGAATTAACTTCCTCTAAATATATAATTTATGGGAATGGTCAAATCCGATAAATGTATAAAAATTCATTATTTACAAAATATAATCCTAATAACCTTTTATTTTTTTATGTTTTATAATATCTTTGAGGCTTCAAGAAATGAAGAATGTACTATAAAATAGCCCATATTCTTATTAAATCTTTTGTCACAGGATTAAAAATTCCGTGAGAATGGTTCACCTTCACACATCAATAAGATTAAAGGCCGTTCTCACATAAACCCAGAACGGCTTTATTTTTGCAAACAAAAACATCAAAATATGACGAATTACGCAGGTTTACCTAATCCGCAGGGGCTTTATCACCCTGAGAATGAACATGACAATTGTGGTATCGGGTTTGTTGCCCATATTAAAGGTCAGAAGTCACATGAAATTGTTCGTCGTGGTCTGGATGTTCTCGTTAATATGACGCACCGGGGTGCCGAAAGCTCCGATAATAAATCAGGCGATGGAGCCGGAATACTCATGCAAATACCGCATGAATTTTACACCGCCAAAGGGATTCTGTTACCCACCCCCGGAAGCTATGGCGTAGGCTTTATGTTCCTGCCCAATAATGATGAAGAGGCAGAAATATGCAAAAAGGCATTCAATGAAATTGTGGAAAGAGAAGGGCTTAAAATCCTTCAATACAGGGATGTTCCGGTAGACAGTTCAGTGCTGGGAGACATATCCAGAAGTACAGAACCACGCATGGAACAGGTATTTCTGGCCGGCAATTATGAACAGGATGAACTGGAGAGAAGGCTTTACATTATCCGCAAGCAGGCTGAAGCAAGTGTGCGCGATCTGAATATACAGCATAAAGAAGCTTTTTATTTCCCGAGCCTTTCTTCAAAAATAATTATTTACAAGGGTATGCTAACCCCTGAACAGCTTGGTAGTTATTACCTGGATATGAAAGATCCAAAAATGAGCAGTGCCATTGCACTCGTACACTCCAGGTTTAGCACCAATACCTTCCCCACATGGGATCTTGCGCAACCCTTCCGCTTTTTGGCCCATAATGGTGAGATTAATACCATCAGGGGTAACCGGCTTTGGATGAAAACCAGGGAATCTCTTCTAAAATCAGAAATTTATGGAGATGATCTGAAAAAATTATTCCCCATAATTGAACCAGGAAAAAGTGATTCTGCATCACTCGACAATGCCCTGGAATTCCTGGTGCAAACAGGGAGATCACTGCCACATTCTTTGAGCATGCTGATCCCTGAATCCTGGAACGATAAAAATCCTATTCCGGAGAGCCTGAAAGCATTTTATGAATTTAATTCCACCATCATGGAACCATGGGATGGACCTGCATCCCTGCTCTTCAGTGACGGAAGGGTAATAGGCGGCACCCTTGACAGAAACGGACTACGCCCCTCACGATATATTGTTACAAAAGATGATATTATTGTAATGGGGTCTGAAGTAGGAGTACAGGTATTTGACGGAGATCGCATCAGGGAAAAAGGCAGGTTAAGACCTGGAAAAATTCTGCTTGTCGATACCCAGTTTGGTGTAATTGTGCCTGACCAGGAGATAAAAGCACAGCTCACCCGAACTAACCCTTACTCAAACTGGCTGAAAGAAAACAGACTTGAATTGCATGACATACAAGTAAAAGAACGTGTATCTTCCACTTTAGGGGATAAATATAACCTTTATCTTAAAGTATTCGGCTACAATAAGGAAGACATACAGGCTGTTATTAATCCGATGTCCATAGAAGGCAAGGAACCCACAGGATCAATGGGTAATGATGCCCCTATGGCAGTGCTTTCTGAAAAGCCACAACGCCTGTTCAATTATTTTAAACAGCATTTTGCTCAGGTAACAAACCCAGCCATTGACCCCATTCGTGAAGGACTGGTGATGGCCTTGACCAACTACATTGGATCTGTACAAAAGAACCTGCTGGATGAATCACCTGAACACTGTAAACTGATAAAATTCCGCAGCCCGATAGTAACCAATACCGACCTGGGTAAAATCAAAGATCTGAAAGATGAGCAGTTCCAGCATGTAACCCTTCCGATGCTCTTCTCCACAAAAAATGACCCTGGTAAATCTCTTGAAAAAGCGCTTACCAGTATGTGTGAGCAAGCCGAAAAAGCTGTGGACAATAATATAAATTTCATAATTCTGTCCGACAGAGGCATATCTAAAGAATTTGCGCCCATCCCTTCGCTTTTAGCTGTGGCAACTGTACATCACCACCTGATCAATGCTAAAAAACGAATGCAGGTCGGCCTGATAGTGGAAACAGCCGAAACAAGAGAAGTGATGCATTATGCCCTTTTACTTGGATACGGCGCCAGTGTAATTAACCCTTATGGGGCATTCGCAGTAATCAATGATCAGTGTGCAAATGGAGCCATTCAAATAGAATATTCCAAGGCCCGCGAGAATTATATTAAAGCCATCGATAATGGATTATTGAAAGTACTATCAAAAATGGGCATTTCTACCCTGCGGAGTTACCATGGCGCTCAAATATTTGAGGCCATAGGAATCGGGCAGGATGTTATTGACAAATACTTCAATGGCACGGCTTCACGTATTGGTGGAATCGGCATTAATGAAATTGCCCTTGAAGCACTCATCCCTCACCATGAAGCTTTCAAAGCTGACCTCAATGGTGATTTCCGCTTGCATACTGCCGGGTTCTACCATTACCGGAAATTTGGCGAACATCATGCCTGGAACCCGGAATCAATAGGCCTTTTGCAGTGGGCAGCCCGTACGAATGATTATAAAAAATTCAAAGAATATACGGCACTTGTAGATCAACAAACACAAAAGCCTAATTTTATACGTGGATTTTTTAATACCAAGAAAAACCCCATTGATATTTCCGAGGTAGAACCGGTAGAAGAAATTACCCGGAGGTTTGTTACTGGCGCCATGTCTTATGGCTCAATCAGTAAGGAAGCCCATGAAGCCCTTGCCATTGCAATGAACAGGCTGGGTGGACGAAGCAATACAGGTGAAGGGGGTGAGGACGAAAACCGTTTTAAACCTGTTGATGAATTCACCTCTGCACGCAGTGCCATAAAACAAATAGCTTCCGGAAGATTTGGTGTTACTGCACACTATTTACGAAATGCCGATGAAATTCAAATAAAAGTGGCTCAGGGTGCAAAACCCGGTGAAGGCGGGCAATTACCCGGATTTAAAGTAAATGATGTAATTGCTAAATTACGTAACAGTACCCCGGGCATCACGTTGATATCTCCCCCACCCCACCATGATATCTATTCAATTGAAGATCTTGCACAGCTTATATTCGATCTGAAAAACATAAATCCAAAGGCCAATGTTAGTGTGAAGCTCGTAGCCGAGCAAGGTGTGGGTACGGTAGCCGCAGGAGTGGCAAAAGCGTATGCCGATCTCATCACCATCAGCGGCACTGAGGGAGGTACTGGTGCAAGCCCGGTAAGCTCCATAAAACATGCAGGGTTACCGGCAGAAATGGGTATCGCGGAAGCACACCAGACACTTGTAATGAATAACCTGCGTGGAAGGGTGAAACTTCAAACCGATGGCCAGTTAAAAACCGGAAGAGACATTGTAATGATGGGTATTTTAGGGGCCGAAGAATTTGGCTTCTCTACCAGTGCTTTGGTAGTATTAGGTTGTGTCCTCATGCGGAAATGCCATCTGAATACCTGCCCGGTGGGTGTGGCTACTCAAAATGAAGAACTCAGAAAGCGCTTCATTGGTGACCCTCAGTACCTGGTAAACTTTTTCCGCTTTTTGGCTCAGGAAGTAAGAGAACATATGGCAGAAATGGGTGTGCAAAAATTTGAGGACCTTGTTGGACGAACAGAACTTATTGAACAAAACAAAGACCTGGAACACTGGAAAGCCAGGTATGTAGATCTTTCAAAAGTGCTTACCAAGCCTAAAGAAGCAGAGAAATATCCGCTCTTTAACACACAGAAACAAAACCATAAAATACACGACATCCTTGACCAGGATCTGATAAACCGTTGCAACCGAGCACTGAAGAGTAAAGAGCCGGTATGGATATCACGTGAGGTAAACAATACCAACCGCACACTAGGCACCATGCTCAGTGGTGAAGTTGTTGAAAGATATGGAGCAGGCGGATTAACTGAAGACACCATTAATTGTAAATTCTATGGTTCAGCAGGACAGAGCTTCGGTGCTTTCCTGGCACATGGAATTACTTTCCGTCTGGAAGGCGATGCCAATGACTATCTTGGAAAAGGGCTCTCCGGTGGTAAAATTATGGTTGTCCCTCCTGCAACGTCTAGTTTCGCCCCCGAAAAGAATATCATCATTGGAAATACGGTACTCTACGGAGCCACCAGTGGTGAGCTTTATGTCAGGGGTGTGGCAGGTGAACGTTTCTGCGTACGAAACAGTGGTGCTGTAGCAGTTATTGAAGGCGTTGGTGATCATTGTTGCGAATACATGACTGGTGGACGCACCGTTGTTTTGGGTGAAACAGGAAGAAATTTTGCCGCCGGCATGAGTGGGGGTATTGCCTACGTGTTGGATATTAATGGCAATTTCGATTACTATTGTAACAAAGGCCTTGTAGAGCTTTCACCTGTTGACGACCGAGGAGACATAAATGAATTACAGTCGCTTATAAACAAGCACCTTATGCACACCAACAGCTCCCTGGCAGAAAGAATACTGGTAAACTGGGACGAATACCTGCCAAGATTTGTGAAAGTAATACCATTCGAATATAAAAAAGTGCTTGAAGAAATGAAACTGGAACGCCTCAAAAAGCTAATTGCATTAACAGAAGACGATCCTCAACATCAGTATTAATCAGAAAAAACCATTATTATGGGTAATCCAAAAGGTTTTATTGAAATAAACAGAAAAATAAGTGGCAACAGGCCCATTGAAGAGCGTGTAAACGATTTCAGTGAAGTAGAACAGGTATTAAACGAAGAAGATCGTAAACTCCAGGCTTCCCGATGCATGGATTGCGGCATACCGTTTTGCCAATGGTCATGCCCTGTAATGAACAACATGCCTGAATGGCAGGATGCCATGTACCGTGGCGACTGGAAAGAGGCCATAGACATCTTGCAGGTAACCAATAATTTTCCGGAATTTACCGGCCGCATTTGTCCGGCACCCTGTGAACATGGTTGCGTGCTGAATATTTACGACGAGCCAGTAACCATTCGTGAGAATGAGTCAGCCGTTTCTGAAAAGGCGTTTGCAAATGGCTACATTCAACCCAAACCGCCAAAAGAACGGACAGGCAAAACAGTAGCTGTAATTGGAAGTGGGCCCGCAGGCATGGCCTGTGCTGATTTATTAAACAAAGCAGGCCATACAGTTACTTTATTCGAGAAAGACGAAGCAGTAGGTGGATTACTTCGCTTTGGTATACCTGATTTTAAACTGAATAAGCAGGTGGTGGAAAGAAGGGTGAAAATTCTTAAAGAAGAGGGCCTTATTATAAAAACAGGTGTGCATGTAGGCGTAGACATCAAAGCCGACGATTTGCTTGAAAAGTTTGATGCTGTCTGCCTTGCTGTTGGCGCAATGAAACCCCGTGACCTTCCGGTGGAAGGCAGAAACCTCAAAGGAGTACATTTTGCCATGGAATTTCTCACCCAGCAGAACCGTGTGGTTAGTGGTGCAAAAATACCCAAAAAGGACCGCTTGCTGGCCACTGACAAACACGTGGTGGTAATTGGCGGGGGCGATACGGGTAGTGACTGTGTAGGCACCAGCATCCGGCAAAAAGCAAAAAGTGTTACCCAGATTGAAATTATGCCAGAGCCTCCTGTAAAAAGAAGCCTCAACAATCCATGGCCATACTGGATGAAAGTGAAAAAATCATCCAGTTCTCATGAAGAAGGGTGTGAAAGACGCTGGAGTATGGCTACCAAAAGATTTATTGAAGAAGATGGCAAGGTTAAAAAAATAGAGGTTGTTGAGGTGGATTGGGTAGGTGCCAATGGCAGCATGCAAATGGTGGAAAAACCAGATAGCAAACAAATTCTGGATGCTGATCTTGTGCTGCTCTCTATGGGTTTTGTGCATTGCATCCATGAAGGGCTTTTAAGCGATCTGGGTCTGGAATTTGACAACAGGGGCAACATTAAAGCTACCGATATAAAAGCCACCACGAAAGCCAAGGTATTTGCAGCTGGTGATGCTGTTCGTGGAGCCAGCCTGGTTGTTCATGCCATTGCAGAAGGTCGAAAAATGGCAGAACATGTAAATCAGTATTTAATTGAAGAAAAGGTGCCTTTAGCCTCCCAACAATCATCCTGATAAAAGTAATCAATTATAGTCGTCAATCCCCTTTGGAATTTTTTCAGAGGGGATTTTTTTTGATCCTCATGTGAATCAGAAATTTTCATTCAGTTTTTCAACTGCTCCTGCAAAAATTATCAGGTGGCATATTATCCTCAAAAAAAACATATCGGATTAAACCTTTCACCTTTCTATTCATCAAAAGTGAAAATATCTATTTATTACTCACTTAAAATTATAGTCATGAAGAGAACTTCCCAATTTTTTGTTTTCGTATTTATTACCGGCCTGGCCTTAACTTCCTGCGAGAAAGAAAGCAAATCAATAGCATCACTTGATTATGAAATCCAGGTATCTGAAGATGATGCCATCGCAACAGATATTTTTGATGATGTAATCAACGATGTGGAATTCCTCGAAACAGTGTTTTCCTTAAAGTCTGCAGCGGCTGTAGTATGCAGAACCGTTGACAGGGAATGGAAAGCCGATACGTTATACCTTACTATTACTTATAACGGCGAATGTGAGAATGAGGTTTACAATCGTACCCGTACAAGAAGCGGACAGATAAATGTCAAACAGTTTAACGGCCCACGCTTTATGCCCGGTGCCACACGCAAAATCACCTTCAATAATTACTATATGAATGATGTAAAAGTGGAGGGAGAGCATACGATCATAAGTCAGGGGTATAATGAGGACAGTACCGCAATCACTTATTTGGTTAACGTAAACAATGGTTCCCTAACTTTTGAGGATGGAGTTGTAGTAACAAGAAATGCTGAAAAAACCCGTTTGCATTACTTTGGTGAAAACAGGTACGATTTAAGCGATGATTACTGGATAATAAACGGAACATCTACAGGGACGAATTTCCAGGGTAACTCTTACAGCCGCACCATTTCAAACTTAAAGGCCTTGAAAACCTGCGTGCATTTTGTAAGTGGCACCGTGACGTTGAATATAAATGATGAAGCCCCGGTAATGCTAAATTATGGGGAAGGCGGTTGTGATGATAAAGCATGGGTTTCCAAACACGGAGAAAGTAAAGAGATCATCTTAAGGGAGAAAAGAAATAAGAACAGAAAATAACAGATACAGCGCCAGAAGAAACCCTGGCAGGAAATTGCCAGGGTTTTTCTTTTCTACAGGATAGGTATTCAGGTGCGCTGAAAAAAGTTTAAACGGCCCACTTAAAACCTGTATCCTATATAAAGCTGAATAACATTGTTCTTTGCATCACCCAGTAAGGGTTCAAGGGCTTTCTCTTCATCTGCTACGGGAATAAAACCAAAGTTGTAATTAAAGCCCAGGTCAAACTTCATCAGGCTAAAGCCAAGTCCGGCAGACAAGCCTACGGTCGTGCCGTTAAAATATTCTTTATCAAGATCATCCTGATTTGTAACTTCAAGAAAATCCAGCACTTCAGCATCAGTTTCTGTGTTGGCATTCAATAAAAATCCAACATAGGGCCCCGCATGAAAATTAAAATCGCGAGCCAGATTATAAACCAGGTATACTGGTATATCAATATAATTTAGCCTATATGTGGTTTCTCCGGTAACAATACCGGTATATTCTGCCTTCATGCCTTTGGTGGAGTATAACAGCTCGGGCTGAACAGAAAAGGCACTGGTGCCTATGGGCACATTTGTAAAGGCTCCGACATGGAATCCAGGTAATATATTGCTGTCGTCAGCGCCATCAACAGACATGTTTGACAGGTTTAGGCCTGCCTTAATGCCGAATTGGGGCATTTGAGCATGTGCCTGCGAAAAGACACCAATACCTATAATGATGATAATATATTTTAAAGCTTTCATATAAAAAGTATTTTTATGATTTGATAATATTATTTCTATTGTATAAAACATTAAACTGTGGAGAAAAATATTTTAGATAGTGTCTGTGTGAAAACCCCAATTTCTTTCCCGATTTTCGGGACAGGCTGTTACGCTTGTCAGAAAAATACTCATTTAAATAAGTAAACTGCCTTTTTTCTGACTTCGCAAGACTCGAACCTGGACTTCTCTCATCAGACACATGAGCTATCGCGCAAAGTACTAGATATCCCCTCTTTTAGCAGCACGTTTAAGTTTATTGTTGGCGTAAATGGCAACTTCCACCCGGCGGTTGTCCTGACGGCCAGCATTAGTTTCATTTGAAGCTACGGGCTGGGATTCCCCGTATCCAACTGTAATCAGCCGTGCACCTCTCACACCTTCCGCATCAAGAAAGGCTTCCACTGTTTGTGCGCGGTTTTCAGAGAGCGTTTGGTTATACTCTTCAGGTCCGGTGCTATCAGTATGACCTTCAATCAATACTTCAGTTTCATCATATTTCTGAAGCACATCTGCCAGTTCTTCAAGGTTTCTTTTAGAGGCAGAACGCAAGCTGTAAGAATCAACATCAAATAAAATACCTGAGTCAAAAGTTATTTTGATGCCTTCCCCTACTCTTTCCACTTCGGCTCCTTCAAGGTCATCCTGAAGTTCTTCAGCCTGATTGTCCATATAGTTGCCTATCAGTGCACCTGCAGCACCTCCAATGGCTGCACCCAAGATGGCTCCTTTGGCTGTGTTGCCTGACTGGCTGCCAATGACACCACCAATGGCACCTCCGGCGCCAGCTCCTATGGCACCACCTTTTGCAGTACGTGAGCTTTTACAACCTACCATTAGGGTAGCTGCAACCATTATCATGATAATTGTTTTTACATATCGGCTATTTACAATTGCTTTCATTTTTTAATTATTTAATTATTATTTGTCTGATGAAAAGTTTACAACTTTACCATCATCTTTACATTGTTCTCCATATTTTTAATGGATCAACAGGTAGTGCATGACAATTAATATGCCATGGATTTGCCCGCTCCGGGAATGTATGTGCTAAAACACTACAATTTCCGGCTGCAACAAGAGAAACAGGGAGAGTTAAAAATTGTGATATTGAAGCAAAAGTGTGGAAAAAGATGGGCAGGAGAATGAGGAAATATTTCACATCGGAATAAGGTCACTGGCAATCTCCTCAAAGTGGTAGCATAGATCCTTTAAATGACCACTGTATTTAGGGCCTGCTGAAAAAGTCAGAAAGCTGTGAGATGCAACCTGACGAAATGAAGATGTATTGACATACTTCGAATTGAAGGCAGGGAAGCAGATT
>Ga0207419_1000589_pt1 | contig 31240 bp, 34 predicted proteins | sample ElkSloMetagenome_4_FD_184723 | JGI IMG/M metagenome (GOLD analysis project Ga0207419, IMG submission 184723) | Hot spring microbial communities from Elkhorn Slough, Monterey Bay, USA - MD2A (version 2) | ecosystem: Environmental > Aquatic > Marine > Intertidal zone > Estuary: Microbial mat ... | reverse complement strand
AAAACTGCGTTTTGTCGGCATGCTCTCGCCGCAGGGCGGACACGACTGGCACCTGACCGCGGATCTGGGCGCCTCGGTGGTACAGTCCTGCGTGGTGACGCTTGACCCGGTGACGACACGCATCGACGAGGCTGTGACGCGCACCTACCTTGCGGATATGCCCGAAATCACCGGCGGTGAGACCGAGATGCCCGAGGATGACACAACCGAGGCCCTGCCCGAAACCGTTGATCTTGCGGCGGTCATGGTCGAGGCCCTGTCGCTGGCGCTACCTCCCTATCCCCGCCGCGAGGGTGCCGCTCTGGGCGAGGCGGTGTTCACCGAAAGCGGGATAACGCCCTTGCGCGACGAGGACACCAAACCCTTTGCGGGGCTTGCCGGTTTGCGCGAAAGCCTTGAAAAGAAAGACGAATAACCACCGCGCGAGAGGTGGCGAAAAAGCCTTGCACATATAAGGAATCGCAGTATGTTCGCGGCCTCTTTTACATCGCGTCTCGACAGGCTGCCTGCAATGGCGTAGGACCCCGCGGACGAGAACGAAAACAGGGCCGGCGGCCCTAAATATCATAGGGTTGAGACATGGCTGTCCAGCAGAACAAAGTATCAAAATCACGCCGCAACAACCGGCGTGCACACGACTCGCTTGTCGCGGCGAACCCCAACGAGTGTGAGAACTGCGGCGAACTCAAGCGTCCTCACCATGTGTGCCCGTCCTGCGGGCACTACGCCGGACGCGAAGTCGTTGCAGATACAACCGAGATCGACCTCGACGACGACGCAGCCTAAGGGCATCGTAAGGGCAACGGCATGACCCCAGTGCAGACGGACAAGGCTCCGACGCAAGGACATGCCGACGCACCCGTCCTATCGGTCGATGCCATGGGTGGCGATAATGGGCCTGCAGCGGTGGTTGCGGGCCTTTCGAAGTTCATGAAGAAGGAAACCGGGGCCCGTGCGATCCTGCATGGCCCAAAATCGGAACTCGCCCCCCTTCTCGCGAGGTCCGGGCTGGAAGAGCGGGTCACCATCCACGATGCCGCCGATGTCGTGCGGATGAGCGACAAGCCAACCCACGTTTTGCGGCACGGCAAGACCACCTCGATGTGGTCGGCCATCGAAGCAGTCCGCGACCAAAAGGCAACCGTCGCGGTCAGCTGCGGCAACACGGGCGCGCTGATGGCGATGTCGATGTTGCGGCTGCGCAAGGCCGAGGGCGTGAACCGTCCCGCGATCGCCTGTCTCTGGCCGTCCCGCAATCCTGCCGGCTTCAACGTGATGCTGGATGCCGGAGCCGACATCCGGGCCGATCAGGATGACCTGCTGACCTACGCGCTGATGGGGGCATCCTATGCCCGTAACGGGCTCGAGATCGCGCATCCCCGTGTGGGTCTGCTGAACGTGGGTACCGAAGAACACAAGGGGCGCGCGGAACTGAAGGTCGCACACGAACTGATCGCCCGTGCCGCCGTGATCGGCGATTTCGAATATGTGGGCTTCGTCGAAGGCGGCGACCTGCCGTCGGACAAGGTCGATGTGATCGTCACGGACGGCTTTACCGGCAATGTCGCCCTCAAGACCGGCGAGGGCACCGCGACCTTGATCAGCGAATTCATGCGTTCGGCCCTGCTGAGCAATCCGCTGGCCATTCTTGGCGCCCTGCTTGCGCGCGGTTCTCTGCGGCGGCTTCGCAAGCGGATCGACCCGCGACGCGTGAACGGCGGTGTATTCCTGGGCCTCAACCATACGGTGATCAAAAGCCACGGGTCGGCAGATGAGACAGGTGTCGCTGCGGCGCTGCACCTCGCCTACCGGCTGGCCACGATCGGATTCTCTCACAAACTCGCGGCAAGGGTTGCTTCCGCAGCGTCACTTGCCCAAGATGCCGGAAATCATCCCGAAGCGGATCGCTTCGGGTCAGACACAGGCAAATAAGAATGACGCGTCGCGCAGTTGTCAAAGGGGTTGGACATTACCTGCCCGAACGCGTGGTTCCCAACGCGGAATTCGAAAAATCACTGGACACGACGGACGAGTGGATCAGGGCCCGCTCGGGGATCGAGCGGCGGCACTTTGCAGCCCCCGGCGAGACCACATCCGAACTTGCAGCCCATGCCGCGAAAGCGGCGCTGGCAATGGCCGACATGGACGCGCAGGACATCGATGCGATCATTGTCGCGACATCGACGGCCGATCTGACGTTTCCCTCGGCCGCGACCATGGTTCAGGATGCAATCGGCAACACCAGCGGGTTCGCATTCGATGTGCAGGCCGTCTGCGCAGGTTTCGTCTATGCGCTTGCCAATGCCAATGCACTGATCATCTCGGGTCAGGCGGACCGTGTACTTGTGATCGGTGCCGAGACCTTCAGCCGGATCATGGATTGGACCGACCGCAGCACCTGTGTGTTGTTCGGTGACGGTGCAGGCGCAGTCGTGCTGGAAGCAGCAGAGGGCACCGGCGCCAGTACGGATCGCGGGATCCTTGCCACCGATCTCAACTCCGACGGGCGTTACAAGGATCTGCTTTACGTGGATGGCGGGGTCGCGACACAGAATACGGGTGTCCTGCGCATGGAAGGCAAGGAGGTCTTTCGCCACGCGGTCGAAAAACTCGCCCAGACGGCCGAAACGGCGCTGCAGAAAGTCGGCCTCGGCGCAGAGGATGTCGATTGGGTTGTGCCCCATCAGGCCAATATCCGCATCATCCAGTCCACGGCAAAGAAGCTTGGTGTCGGAATGGACCGTGTCGTGGTGACGGTGCAGGACCATGGCAATACCTCGGCCGCGTCGATTCCACTTGCGCTTTCGGTGGGTGTGCAAAACGGACAGATCAAACCCGGCGATCTGATCGTGACCGAGGCCATCGGCGGTGGGCTGGCGTGGGGTGCGGTCGTCATCCGCTGGTAATGCCGTGCTTTCGCCGAAGCAGGCGGGTGCCAAACTGTTGTTATTGACTCCAATTCTGGGCCGCGCCTATGCTCCGGAATTATTGTAAAGGGGGATTATGTATGACTGACAGGACGTTGACCCGCATGGACCTGGCCGAAGCAGTGCACAACGAGGTAGGCCTTTCGCGAAACGACAGCGCCGATCTGGTTGAAAGCGTGCTGTCTCACGTCTCTGACAGTCTGGTATCGGGAGAAACCGTCAAGATCTCGTCTTTCGGCACATTCTCGGTGCGCGACAAGGCCGCACGGGTCGGCCGCAATCCAAAGACCGGCGAAGAAGTGCCGATCCTGCCCCGCCGGGTCCTGACTTTCCGGCCCTCGCACCTGATGAAGGACCGCGTGGCCGCGGGCAACAAACGCTAGGCCATGGCCAAGGCCAAGGACGCATTCCGCACAATCAGCGAAGTTGCCGAATGGCTTGATGTCCCGACCCATGTGCTGCGCTTCTGGGAAAGCAAGTTCACACAGATCAAACCCGTCAAGGGGGCCGGTGGCAGGCGCTACTACCGGCCATCTGATATGGAGCTGTTGGCTGGCATCAAGCAGCTTCTTCATGTCGACGGATTGACGATCAAGGGCACGCAAAAGCTGCTGCGTGAAAAGGGCGTGAAGTCGGTCGCAAGCCTCGGTCAGACGCTCGAAGATATCCCCGCCCCGACGGAACCAGCCCGCGCCGCGACACCGGCGCCGCGCCCCGCTCCCGTTCCCAGGCCAACCCCGCCCCTGCCCGCGCCACCGATGCAGGATGCGCTGCCCTTCGACGACCCGGCCCTTGATACACCCCCCGACCAACAGACCGAACCGCGCCTGCTTGCCTTCATTCCGGCCGACGGGGCACGGCTGCGCGCGAAGGCCGCGCAGATTGCTCCGCTGCTCGACCGGCTGGACGATCTGCGCAGGCGCATGGCGGGGTGAAGCAGGTGCTTTTCGGACTTGTTCCCACAGGGGAATCCGGTAAGAACGGCGCCAGTCGGGCTATAGCGCAGCCTGGTAGCGCGTCCGTCTGGGGGACGGAAGGTCGCAGGTTCGAGTCCTGCTAGCCCGACCAACCACAATCGCCCGCCTGTGCGCAAGCGCAGCGGGCGTTCTGGTATCTGGAGAGATGCGATGACAATGCCTGGCGTCTTGGCGGACCACCAAATCAGGGACATGATCACCGCCGGCCGGATCACCGCCGAAAGCCCCATCGGCGACGACCAGATCCAGCCTGCTTCGCTCGACCTGCGCCTTGGCAGCACCGCATACCGCGTCCGTGCATCTTTCCTTGCCGGTCGCAGCCGCACCGTCCGCGACCGTCTGGCGGATTTCCAGATGCACGAGATCGATCTCGAAGGCGGCGCGGTGCTCGAAAAAGGGTGCGTTTATGTCGTCCCACTGGTCGAGCGCGTCTCGCTTCCCCGAGGCATGACCGCGGCGGCCAGCGCGAAATCCTCGATCGGGCGGCTTGATTTGCTGACGCGGATCATCACCGACCATGGCGTTGCCTTCGACCGCGTGCCGGAAGGTTACAGCGGTCCGCTTTATGTCGAGATCTGCCCGCGATCCTTCTCCGTGGTGGTCCAACCCGGCCAGCTTCTCAATCAGATCATCTTCCGGCAGGGCAAGACCTTTCTGTCCGATGAAGCCTTGCGCGGGCTGCACGAGAAAACTCCGATCGTATCAGGCGAACCGGTCATTTCGGACGGTCTGGGATTCTCCGTCGATCTCAAACCACAACAGGGCACCCTTGTCGGCTACCGCGCCAAGCCGCACACTGGCGTTATCGACCTGTCGAAGCTCAACCATTACGATCCGGCGGAGTTCTGGGAACCGGTGCATACCGAGGCAGGCTGGATCATCCTCGATCCCGGGGCGTTTTATATCCTGGTCAGCCGCGAGGCGATCGTGATCCCGCCGATGCAGGCTGCGGAAATGGCCCCCTACCTGGCAATGGTGGGCGAATTCCGCGTCCATTACGCCGGCTTCTTCGATCCCGGTTTCGGCTATGCCGCCGCGGGCGGTGCCGGATCGCGCGGTGTTCTCGAAGTGCGTTGCCATGAAGCCCCCTTTGTTCTGGAACACGGACAGGTCGTCGGGCGACTGGTCTACGAAAACATGGCCGCCATGCCCGCAGCCCTCTATGGGCAGGAGATCAAATCCAATTATCAGGGACAGGGGCTGAAGCTCTCCAAGCACTTCCGGACCTGACGCCCGATCGACCGACCGGGTAATGCACAGCCGGTCGGGGCTGACGGCCGTGGAACCTTTCACCGCATATCGCGTTCTCTGACATGTTCGGTCGGTGGCTTTTGTTGATTGCGGCAACCGTGGTGTGGTGCGCTGCCACCGCAGCACAGGCGCAGTCCTGCGCGACCGACCGATGGTTCTGCGTCGAGGCGTTCAACACCGGCCTTGAGGCGCCAGAGCGCGCGATAGATCGCAGCACGCCACAGGCGACCCTCGAGACGTTCCACTATCTTGCTGCGAATGACGAATGGACGGCGGCCGCCCATCTGCTCGACCTGCAGAATATCCCGCCGGATGAACAAGCCACCGTCGGCACCGAACTCGCACGGGAGTTGCACGCTGTCATCAAGCGGGCCACAGCGATAGACTGGGAAGAACTCGTCGATCGTCCGGATGCGATGATGACGCGAGGCCCCGCCGACAACCCGGTACTGGGGGAACCGCGCAAGTCTGTCAGACTGTGGACGCTGACTCCGACCGATTATCCGGTCGGATTGCGATTGCATCGGGTCAAACCGGATGGCGAAAATGCCGTCTGGGTTTTCGCACCCCAGACCATCGACCATATACCCGCCCTCTTCGACCGCTATGGCCCAAGCGATCTGGAACAGATGCTACCAGCCGGAATGAGTGCCGATGCCGTCTTGGGTTTGATGTGGTGGGAGGTATTCGCCATCCCGCTGCTTCTGGCCCTGTCGCTGTTTCTGGGGCGTCTGGCGTGGATCGGTGTCGGGTATCTGTCGAAATATCCGGAACGGCAGATCCGCAAAGACATCCTCAGATCGATGCGCGGCCCTGCAGCACTTGCCGTGATCACCAGCACGATCAACCTGGCCGGATCCACGCTCTTCGTCTTTTCCGGTCAGATCACCGCGTTTCTGGTCCCCGCCACGTGGCTGGGGCTGATCGGCGCGTTCTTGTGGTTCGTCGTCAACGGGGTGGAGGCATTTCTCGACCGTTTCGTCGACTTCACCGACAGCGATCTCACCGGCAGGCAAGAGGCGCATCACCGCACGATCGCAACCCGTGTCTCGGCCCTGAGACGCACAATCGTCGTCGGCGTCGTTATCGTCGGCGCAAGCATCTGGCTGACCCAGACCGAACTGTTCCAGAACCTCGGGTTGACCCTGCTGGGCACGGCAGGGGCTGTCACACTTGTGATTGCCTTCGCCGCAAGACGGATTGTCGGCGATATCATCGCCTCACTTCAGATCGCCCTCAACGGTTCGGCGAAAATCGGCGACCGCATCGTTTTCGACGATCAGGTATGCCACATCGAACGCATCAACTTTACCTATGTCCAGATGCGCGCCTGGGACGGCACCCGCGTTATCGTTCCGGTCGAAACGTTTCTTTCGACGACCTTCAAGAACTGGACGATGAAAGAACCCGAAATGCTGCAGATCATCAAATTGCGCTTTTCGCACGTGGCGGATGTGCAGGCGCTCCGCGATGTCTTTTTCGATTTGCTGGACAAGCTCGATCAGGAGGAACTCGGCGATCGCGATACGGCCTTCGTCCGCGTTGCCGATCAGGATGTCTTCGGCAAGAGCGTCTGGTTCGGGGTCCCTTGCGCCGATCCGAACACCGCTTGGTATGTGGCTTGCGACGCCAGGGAACGGATCATCGACGCCGCAACCGATATCGAACAGCGTACCGACCACCCGGTATTCCCCGACGCGAACCCCGCCGAAGCCGCCTAGCGCATGAAGCGGCGCGCAAGGCCAAGGCCGCGCCGTGCCTTGTGCGCATTCTGCCGCGTCGCCTTCGCCGAGGCACGTTCCTGGGGGGACAGCTCCGCGGGGTTCTTGCCTTTTCGGGCCGCCACGTCGATGCCTTTGCTCATCAGCATCCGCAGACCCATGTTGATCAATCGGTTCATATTCATCGCATCGCCCCTGTTTCGATTGCGCGGCAAGATAGGCGTGGCCGCCTCATTCTTCAAACAACTCCGGCTGATTGTCATCGTCCGTCCCGGTTTCATCGTCCTCATGCTCTGTCTCCGCACCGGGAGGCGGGCGATTTTCTAGCAATCCGGCGGAACGCAATTCTTTCAGGCCCGGCAGATCCCGGGCACTTTCGAGACCGAAATGATCAAGGAAGTCCTGCGTGACGACGAATGTGACAGGGCGCCCGGGCGTCATGCGGCGGCGACCGAACCGGATCCATTCCAGTTCGATCAACTGGTCGATGGTCCCGCGGCTGACGCTCACGCCCCGGATTTCCTCGATCTCTGCCCGGGTCACAGGTTGATGGTAGGCGATGATCGCCAGCGTTTCGATGGCCGCACGGGACAACTTGCGTGTCTCGACAGTTTCTTTCTGCATCAGGAATCCCAGATCGGGAGCCGTACGGATCGCCCAGGCGTCACCTACCTTCACGATGTTGACGCCGCGCCCGTCATAGCGCTTGCGCAGGCGCGCAACAGCCTCGGCCGGATCGCAGCCGTGCGGCATACGGCCGATCAGTTCGGTGACCGTCACGGGGTCCGCCGTGGCGAACAGGATCGCCTCGACCATACGCTCCTGCTCGCCCATGGGCGGGGCTTCGAACAGGCTGTCGTTCTGGGGGGTGTCGGCCTCAGTCATCGCGCGGCACTTTCCTGCGAATTTGGATGGGGGAAAAAGTCTCGCCCTGCCTGAGCTCGATCTGGCCTTCCTTTGCCAGTTCCAGCGAGGCCGCGAAGGTCGCAGCCGTGGTCGAGCGCACGCGCTGTGGGTCGCTATCCCACCCGTCGGGCAGATATTGCGAGATATCCGTCCATTGGCCTGCAAACCCGATCAGCCCGCGCATCCGGTCAAGCGCCTGCTCCATCGTCATGACATGCTGGCGGTCAAAGACGAACGGGCGAAAGTCATCCCGGGTCCTTATGCGGGCGTAACCCTGCATCAGGTCAAGAAGCGTCGCGGTGTAGGTAACACGCCGGACACGCTGGACATCTTCGGTGATACCCCTCGCAAAGAAATCGCGGCCCAACTGGTCACGCGCCATCAACTTGGCCGCGACCTCGCGCATGGCCTGTAGCCGTTCAAGCTGAAATGCCAGGTGCGCGGCCAGTTCCTCGCCTGACGGGCCCTCTTCGGCCGGATCGGGCGGCAACAGCAGGCGTGACTTGAGAAACGCCAGCCACGCCGCCATCACAAGGTAGTCGGCGGCCAGTTCGAGGCGCAGTTGCTTGGCTTTTTCGACGAAGGCCAGATACTGCTCGGCCAAGGCGAGGATCGAGATCTGGCGAAGATCCACTTTCTGGGTCCGGGACAGGGTCAGAAGCAGATCCAGCGGACCCTCGAAGGCGCCTACATCCACGATAAGCGCTTCGGCGGCGACCCGCTCGCTGACACTGACGGTGTCTTCCTGAAATTCTTCGCCCTGCATGTGCCCCTAGCCTAGTAGCGCCTCAAGTTCGGCTTCAAGCGCAGGGATGTCAATGTTTCGCGGCGCCGGGGCGGCGGCAATGGCGCGCGCGGCACGGTCCGAAGCCGCTGCCGACAGGCTGCCCGCCGCGTGCGCCACAGCCACCATTTCGGATGGATCACCGTTGCAATGCAGGATGACGTCACACCCTGCCGCAATCGCCGCCTGCGCCCGTTCACCCGCACTGCCCGAAAGCGCCTGCATCGACAGATCATCGGTCATCAAAAGACCATCGAAACCGATATCTTTTCTGATCAGTTCGATCATCTTGGCGGATGTTGTTGCCGGGCCATGGGGATCAATATCGTCGAAGACGACATGTGCCGTCATGCCCATAGGCAAATCGGCCAGGGCGCGGAAGGCTGCAAAATCCACCTCTGCGAGATCCGTCCGGGCCGCTTTCACATGCGGAAGGGCAAGATGACTGTCCATGGTGGCGCGTCCGTGGCCCGGGATATGTTTGAGCACCGGCAGAACACCGCCATCCAGAAGGGCCTCGGCGCAGGTACGGGCGGCCGCGATCACGGTCGGAAGGTCTGATCCGTAAAGACGGTTCCGCAAAATCGGATGGGTGTCTGCCTGCGCTATATCGGCTAGGGGCGCGCAATTTGCGGTGACACCGACGCCACGCAATTCGGATGCAATCAGCCGGTTGCGGATCCACTGCGCACGCAGTGGATCACGCGCCACTGCCATCTGGTCGAGTGCGGGCGGATAGTCGCGCCAATGCGGCGGACGCATCCGCTGCACCCGGCCGCCCTCCTGATCGATCAGGACCGGTGTTGCAGCGGTCGACAGATCCCGCATGGTATCGGTCAGACGCCGGACCTGATCCGGTGTGTCGATGTTTCGCGCGAAAAGAATGAAACCGAACGGCGGGGCTTCACGAAAAAAGCCCTTTTCCCAATCGGTCAGTTGCGGTCCTGCGACACCGTAGATCGCCGCTTGCGTGCGCACCTAATTGGTCACCACCGCGATGCATTCCACAGCTTCGGCCTGAAGCGCGGCGCAAAGACGACGTGCCTCGGCACGGTCCTGCAGACCGCTGGCGCGCAGCCGGTACCATGTGCCGCCGCTCTGGTTGCTGACCTGAATGACACGCGCGTAGCCGGTAAGGTACTCACCCAGGCGACGGTTCAGTCGTTCCCATGCCTCGGCAGCTTCTGCCGGTGTGGCGTAGGCACCCAGATGCACAAGGTTGGTTCCAGCCGCGAATGTGGCCGTGCTGACCAGAACTTCGGACGCCGAGGCGGAGGCGGATGTGACGCCTGATGTCGAAATCCCTGCCGGACGCGTAACCGGACGCAACGAACTGGTCACCCCCGGCACAGACGCGGGGATCGTTTCGATTGCGGTTTCAGCCGGCAGGGTCGCGGGATTGGCCGCCAGCATTTCCGTCAAGAGGGCAATTTCGTCAACCTCGGCCGAGGCAGGCGTGACGGTTTCTTCCGCGGATGCCGGTGTTTCGACCCCGTCTTGGGTAATCACCGCAACAGTGTCCAGTACTTCGGCGGCCTCAGGCGCAAGCTGGACCGCAAGGTCCTCCTGCGCCAGTCCCGTGTCACGCGGCGCGAGAAACAGGACATCCTCGGGTCCGCCCGCTTCCCCCGAGGCCGCGACCTCGTTGACCGCAAAACCGGTATGGGGCGACACCGCACCGCCGGGATTATCGGGCAACACACGCATGTCGCCTTCCATGGCCCGCACCACGGGGATGCCACTGACATCCCGCACGACAAGCTTGTAGCCCCAGACGCCGACGCCCAGAATTAGCGCCAGCGAAAGTGCAGCGCCTGCATAATTCATCAGGTTTGTGATACGCATACTACGCGCGTTCGGGGCGAACCCCTCGTCATATACTGCCATTACTGCCTCGCACCGCCCCACGCCTTTTGGCTTGTTCGGGGTCTGTCGTTTGTCAGAACCGGCAGGCCGTGCGTTATCGCATCTCTTCCGCCGGTGTAACGCCAAGAATACCCAAGCCTTGCGAAATAACAATCGCTACGGCCCTTATCAGTGCGATTTTCGCCTGTGTTGTTTCTGAGTCACCCTCCTGCACGAAGCGCAGCGTCTCGTCAGTATTGCCCTGATGGTAAAGTCCGTGGAACTCCGATGCCAGGTCGTAGAGGTAGAAGGCGATCCGGTGGGGCTCGTGGCCCTTGGCGGCGATCTCGACCAGTCGGGGCCATTCGGCCAGTTTCTTGATCAGCGCCAGCTCAGCGTCGTGGGTCAGGCCCGAGAGATCGACAGATGCCAGCGTCGCATCCGCAACGTCGGTGAATTCCGACGCTTTCGCCTGCGCCGAATTCACACGTGCATAGGCGTAGTTGACGTAGAAAACCGGGTTGTCCTTGGACTGTTCGAGAACCTTGTCGAAATCGAAGTCCAGCGGTGCGTCGTTCTTGCGTGTCAGCATGTGGAACCGCGCTACGTTCGCACCGACCTGATCGACCACATCGCGCAGTGTAACAAAAGTTCCTGCCCGCTTGGACATCTTGAATGGAGCGCCGTCCTTGTAAAGCTTCACCAGCTGCGTCAGCTTGATATCCAGCGGCACCTGGCCGTCGGACAGCGCCGAGACCGCGGCCTTCATGCGCTTCACGTAGCCACCGTGATCGGCACCGAAGACGTCGATCAACTGGTCGAAACCCCGCTTCACCTTGTCGTAGTGATAGGCGATATCCGGCGCGAAATACGTCCAGGATCCGTCCGATTTCTTCACCGGCCGGTCCACATCATCGCCATGCGCGGTCGACTTGAACAGGGTCTGCTCGCGCGGTTCCCAATCTTCGGGCATCTTGCCTTTGGGCGGCTCGAGCACGCCACGATAGATCAGACCCTTGTCATCGAGCGCGGCGATCGCCGCCTCGATCAGGCCCGTGCCATAGAGCGACTTTTCCGAATAGAAACTGTCCATCGTCACGCCGAGCGCGGCAAGATCATCGCGGATGAGATCCATCATCGCCTCGGTCGCGAATTCCCGCACGTCTGTCAGCCAGTCTTCTTCGGGCTTGCCGATATAGGCGTCGCCTACCCTCTCCTTCAGCGACTGACCCACCGCGATCAGATAATCGCCGGGATAGGTGCCATCTTCGAACGCGACCTCTTGCCCGTGGGCTTCGAGATACCGCAGGAAGACCGACCGTGCGAGGACATCCACCTGCGCGCCGCCGTCGTTGATATAGTATTCCTTGGTGACGTCATATCCTGCGTAATCCAGCAGGCGCGCCAATGCATCGCCGAAAACCGCGCCCCGCGTATGGCCCACGTGCAGAGGACCGGTCGGGTTCGCCGAGACATATTCGACAAGAACCCTCTGGCCCTGCCCCATCGGCGATCGACCATAGGTCGCATCCGAAAGCGCGGCCTTGACCACACCCTGCCACACGCCGGGCGCGAGGCGCATGTTCAGAAAACCCGGCCCCGCGACCTCGACCACGGGAATATCCGGATCAGCCTGCAGTTTGACGGCCAGCGCCTCGGCGATGGCGCGCGGGTTCATCCCGGCTGGTTTCGCAAGCACCATGGCGGCATTGGTTGCCATATCGCCATGGGCCGCATCGCGGGGCGGTTCGACCGTGACGTTTCCGAAATCGAGGCCGTCGGGCAGCACGCCGTCGGCGACCAGCGCATCGAGACACATCAGCACACGGGTCCGGATATCGGCAAAGAGGTTCATTTTCATCGTCCAACTGAGGTTTCCAGCGGTTTACCACCCTGCACAGGCTGGGCAAGCGGAACCTGCCACAACCTGCGCCGCTAGTTGCCTGCCAGCACGCCGACGGGAACAGCGGCACCGCCGATCAGTCGCCCATGTTCCTGAATGGCGAAGCGGTCGGTCATACCGGCGATGTAATCCGCAACGATCCGCGCCAATGCGGTTTCATCAGGCGCGTTCTCGACATCCTTGCGCCACTGCTTGGGCAGGTGATCGGTGTTTTCGAGAAAGAACACGAAAAGCTCATTGACCATCTGGGTGACGACCTCGCGCATGGCCACCACCGCAGGCGCGCGATACATGCGCTTGAAAAGGAAGCCCCGGATCACCTTGAGATCCTCCCAGAGCGCGGGCGAGAACTGGATCATCATCCGGCCGGCGTGGCGAATGTCATGCACCGTCGCGGGCGCAAGCGCGGCCAGATTGCCGCGGCTGACAGCGATCACATCCTCGACCAGCACACCGAAGAACCGCCGCAGCGCCTCGTGCCGGCGACGGTAGTAATTCAGGCCCGGATATTTCTCATCGACCCGGGCGAAACAGTCTTTCAACACGGGCAGTTCCGCAAGCTCGTCGGTGCTGAACAATTCCGCCCGCAGGCCGTCGTGAAGATCGTGGTTGTTGTAGGCGATATCGTCGGCAAGGGCGGCGACCTGCGCTTCGGCGCTGGCGTGCGTGTCGAGTTCCAGATCGTGCCGCGCGTTGTAGATGGCCAGCGCATAAGGGATATCACCCGTCACGGGCCCGTTGTGCTTGGCGATCCCTTCGAGGCTTTCCCACGTCAGGTTCAAGCCGTCCCATTCAGCATAATGCCGTTCGAGCGAGGTGACGATATGAAGCGCCTGGGCGTTGTGGTCGAACCCGCCGTAGGGCTGCATCAACGCATTCAGCGCCTCTTCGCCCGTGTGGCCGAAAGGGGTATGACCAAGATCATGCGCCAGTGCCACCGCTTCGGTCAGTTCCGGGTTCAGGTCCAGCGCCGCCGCGACCGTGCGTGCCACCTGGGCGACCTCGATGGAATGGGTCAGGCGGGTCCGGAAATAGTCGCCCTCGTGCTCGATAAAGACCTGGGTCTTGTGCTTGAGCCGCCGAAAAGCGCTCGCATGGATGATGCGGTCGCGGTCTCGCTGGAAGGGCGAGCGAAAGGCGCTCTCTTCTTCCGGGTATAGCCGCCCGCGCGGGTGCGCGGGATCGGTCGCATAGGGCGCTGCCATGATTTGCCTGTCTTGTCGATTTTGCCTGAATTCCCTATATTGAAATTATACCCAAACCGATAGAGCCGCCAATGTTCACCGTCCCACCCAAAGTCACCCCCCGCGCTTTCGAGCGTCTGGCCGAAATCGGGGCCGCCGCCCAAGGCAAGGCACTGCGCGTCGCCGTTGAAGGCGGGGGTTGTTCCGGTTTCCAGTATGAGATCGATCTCGACGAGGCGAAGGATGATGATCTTGTCCTGTCCGAACACGGTGAAGCCGTCGTCATCGACAGCGTATCACTTCCGTTTCTGGCCGATGCGACCATCGATTTCAGCGAAGAGCTGATCGGTGCAAGGTTCGTTATCGAGAATCCCAATGCATCGTCATCCTGCGGGTGCGGGACGTCGTTCTCGATGTAGGCGCGCAAGCGCCCGCCTGAGGCGCGGGCGCTACCACCTTGCGCCTCGCCCCTCCCTGCGGCACAAGTTTCGCACAGATCGGGGGCGGGCATGAAAATCGCGACATTCAACATCAATGGGGTCAAGGCGCGGATCGAAACCGTGCTGTCGTGGCTGGACGCCACGCAACCCGACGTCGCGATCCTGCAGGAAATCAAGTCGATCGACGAGAACTTCCCCCGCGAACCCTTTGAAGAAAAAGGGTATAATCTGGAAACACATGGCCAGAAAGGTTTCAACGGCGTCGCGCTGCTTTCGAAACTGCCCTTGGAGGATGTCACACGCGGTCTGCCGGGGGGCAAGGGGACGGGCCGGGATGATGCCGATGACGAGGAGGCCCGATATATCGAGGCCACGGTCGTGGGTGACAGGGCCGTGCGCATCTGCGGACTCTACCTGCCGAACGGCAACCCCGCACCGGGACCGAAATACGACTATAAACTGCGCTGGATGGAACGCCTGCGGGCCCGTGCGGCCGACCTGATCGCCAGCGAGGAAACCGCGCTGATCACCGGCGACTTCAATGTCATCCCGCAGGCCGAAGATGCCGCCCGCCCCGATGCATGGCGCAAGGATGCGCTGTTCCTGCCCCAGACCCGCGAAGCCTTTCGCCGGATCACCAACCTCGGCTTTACCGAAGCATTCCGCGCGCGCGAGTCCGGCGGGGGCCATTATTCGTTCTGGGATTATCAGGCCGGCGCATGGGATCGCAACGACGGCATCCGTATCGACCATTTCCTGTTGACCCCCCAATGCGCGGATATTCTGAAGTCCTGCTGGATCGAGCAGGATATGCGCGGCAAGGACAAGCCGTCGGATCACGTCCCCGTCTGGGTTGACCTCGCGGCATGAAATATCGAAACTATCGGCTTCTTTGACGGTTGACTGTCGAAGAGACGAGGTTTCGCCATGCGTCGATCATTCATGTTTGCCGGCCTGACGCTTGCGCTGACGGCCCAGGCACAGGCCGAATGCCGGATCGCGATCGCCGGGACGGCCTGTGTTGCCGTCCCGCAGTCGATTACGGAAAAGCCCGATCCGGTCGAGATCGGTGATGTGTTGGAGCGCGGGCAACACCAGATCCTGATGAATGCCCGGTATTACGGATTGCCCACCGTCAGCGACGGATGGGTCTACATGCGGATCGAAGACGAGATTTACCGCGTGGACTTTCGTACACTGAAAGTACTGGAAAAAGTGACTGATCAGGCCAGTCGGAACTGGTAGCGGTTCACATCTTCAGCGCGGGAAACGTGGCATACCACTCGCTGTGGTCAATGTCCTGATTGGCCATACCCGATCTCGTCAAACAGCCTCTCGGTTCCACATAGCTGTCGATTCGCCGCAGCGGTTTTTCATGCCAAGTCAGGTTAAAAGCTGCGAGCTTCGGGAAAAAATACATGGATGAGTATGGCAGGTGGTCATGAATCCACCACGCCAGCGCCCGCCAGTCATGACCAGCCGCATAGCGGTCGGTGAACCATGGGATCACGATGCAGGCAGTGGCTCCCATATGCCCGGCGGCATCGCGCTTGTCCCAAATGTGTCCGGCATAATTGGCCTCGTTCGCCGAACAGGTATATCCCGCTTTGCCCGCCCGCTGCTGCGCATTGCAAAAGCCGTTCACTGTCGGCGACCTATAGGCCGATCGGATGAGGACTTTCCCGAAAGTCTGTTGAAGCGGCTCCAGCAAATCCACGCAGAGTCGCTTGCCGACAGCAATCGCTAGGTCGGGATCTTCCGGCAAGTTCGCCAACCCGTGAAAATTTGCAACCTCGGAATAGAGAAACTCTCGCATCCAGAATGATGGCGATAGCCGCACCCGTCCGAGTGTATCGAGCATCGTTACGCTACTTGGTGATTTCATCTGTTTTCCCATCTGTCAGGCCGTCACATCGTGGTCGTAAAGCCAACTCATCCTGCCCATGAAAGCATCAGGTGCGACCCTGCCCAGCGTTTTCAGCCCCAGATGCGCGACATGGCGTTTGACTCCTGACAGGTGGTAGTTGCGTGCGTTGGCGTTCGCAGCGGCAATGGCGCGGACGACACGCGGGCGCCGCATCTCTTGATATGTCTTCAGGCCTGACGCGAGATCGGCAGCCTCGTCACAACAGCGCGCCAGCACATAGGCATCCTCGATGGCGAGATTGGCGCCCTGAGCCAGAAACGGCAGTGTCGGATGCGCGGCGTCACCAAGAATTGCGACCGATCCCAAATGCCAATGCTGCGCGACCGGGTGGCGGAACAAGCCCCAAAGGTTTACGTGCGTCACCTCGCCCAGGATACCCGTGATGGGCCATGCGCAATCGCTGAAGGCACGGCGCAGGTTGCCGGCATCGTCAGGATGATGCCAGCCTTCGTCTGCCCACTGGCTGCGTTCCTGCACCGCCACGATGTTCAGCCGGTCACTGCCGATCGGATAGGTCACGAGATGCCGGCCCGGTGCCATCCATATCCGCGCCTCGGGGGCTGCATCGGCAACTTTCGTGATCGCGCGCCAGGCTACCTGACCGGTGAAGAACGGCGTATCGGCCTTGTTCATCATCGGCCGGACGACGGAGCGCAACCCGTCCGCACCGATTGTCAGGTCTGGCGTGATCGTCTCGCCGCCGATGCTGAAATGTCCGTCTTGCCGAACGTCATCGATACGGGCACCAAGCCGCAAGGCGACGCCTGCCGCCGCACAGCCGCGCGCCAGAATGTCGATCAATACGGCGCGGTGAAAAAACCTGTAGGGCGGCGTCTGTCGTGAGAGATCGAACCGCGTGATCGCCCGGCCGCTGAGCGCATCCGACGGCACCACCGCATGGGCCGCGACGCCCGACGCCGCCAGCGCCCTGCCGACGCCGAGACGCTCGAGCGGGCGGACAGCATTCGGCGTCAATTGCAAGCCCGCGCCGACCTCGGTCAGAGCGGGGGCCTGTTCATAAACGGTAACGGAGGCGCCCGTACGGGCGAAAGCGAGGGCTGCGGTCAATCCGCCGATGCCGCCGCCGATGACGGCGACATCGCGATGTGCATTGTGGTGCACCTTAGTCGTCGCGATGGACCTTCTCGCGGCGCTCGTGGCGTTCCTGCGCCTCGAGGCTCATGGTCGCGATCGGACGGGCGTCCAGCCGCTTGAGCGAAATCGGCTCGCCCGTGATTTCGCAATACCCGTATTCACCCTCGTCGATGCGGCGCAGTGCGGCGTCGATCTTGCTGACAAGCTTGCGCTGGCGGTCGCGGGTGCGCAACTCGAGCGCGCGATCGGTCTCTTCGGATGCACGGTCAGCGATGTCGGGGATATTACGGGTGGAATCCTTCATGCCCGCCACCGTATCACGGCTGTCTTCGAGGATTTCGGCTTTCCAGTTCATGAGCTTCCTGCGGAAGTACTCGGTCTGGCGGTCGTTCATGAATGGCTCATCGTCGGCGGGACGATAGTCATCGGCGAGAAATACCTCTGCCTTCATTTTGCTTCCCTTTCGCTCTTGCCGCTTAAGGAATCGGGCCAAAAACGACATCCCCTACGTAGGCGGGGTGTACTCTGTCGGTGCACCCCTGTCACCCCCCTTTGGTGCGGCAATTCCAAGGAGTTGATGATCCACCACGACCTGCTAGTTTTCTGATCAAACACGGGGTGAGAGATGAAATTTACAGGCACAGGGTCCTATGTGGCCACCGATGACCTGACCATGGCGGTCAACGCAGCGGTCACGCTGGAGCGTCCGCTGCTGGTCAAGGGCGAACCGGGCACCGGCAAGACAGAGCTTGCGCGACAGGTCAGCGCAGCACTTGGGCTGCCCATGATCGAATGGCACATCAAATCCACAACCAAAGCCCAGCAGGGTCTATATGAATACGACGCGGTCAGCCGCCTGCGGGACAGCCAGCTGGGGGATGCACGTGTGCAGGACGTCGCCAACTACATCAAGAAGGGCAAGCTCTGGCAGGCTTTCGCGGCTGATCAAAAGGTCGTGCTCCTGATCGACGAGATCGACAAGGCGGATATAGAATTTCCCAACGATCTCCTTCAGGAACTCGACCGGATGGAGTTTCACGTCTACGAAACCGGCCAGACCATCAAGGCGATCCACCGCCCCATCGTGATCATCACCTCGAACAATGAAAAGGAATTGCCCGACGCCTTCCTGCGCCGCTGTTTTTTTCACTATATCCGTTTTCCCGACATCGACACGATGCGCCAGATCATCGAGGTGCATCACCCCGGCATCAAGGATGCCTTGCTGACCACGGCGCTGACCCAGTTCTATGAACTCCGCGACACGGCCGGGTTGAAGAAAAAGCCATCGACATCCGAAGTGCTCGACTGGCTGAAACTGCTGCTGGCCGAGGACCTTTCGCCCGAAGACCTCCGGCGCGACGGTGCAAACGCGTTGCCCAGATTGCATGGAGCTCTTCTGAAGAACGAACAGGACGTGCATCTTTTCGAAAGGCTTGCCTTCATGGCCCGTGGCGGGCGGTAAGCCGCACGCCCACGGCGAAGTGACTGGTGTCGGATGCGCAAGACGCTAGGCTTGATCCATAATCAATGAAAGTCCGCCCCTGCGATGACGTCTCCCGATTCCATCATCCGCCCGCTGAGTGCCTCGGACGAGGCAGACTGGCGCAGGCTGTGGACCGAATACCTGGCCTTTTACGGGACAACAGTTCCGGACGCGGTCTATGACACGACCTTCGCACGGTTGTTGGGTGGGGATCCGCATGACTTCTCGGGATCCCTCGCGCTGCGGGGCGGCAAGGCAGTCGGGCTGGTGCACTACCTTTTTCACAGACATTGCTGGCGGGCCGAGAATGTCTGCTACCTGCAGGATCTCTACGTCGATCCGGCTGCGCGGGGCAGCGGCCTTGGTCGCAGGTTGATCACGGCGGTCTACGACGCCGCGGACAAGGCCGGGGCACCGGCCGTCTATTGGTTGACGCAAGCCGAGAACACGACTGCGCGGCAGCTTTATGACCGCATCGGACAGCCCACGACCTTCATGAAATATCAAAGGCCGCAATGAGATACCTTGTCCTGTCCCTATTGGCCCTGCTGGCCGCCTGTGCGCCACCGCCTGAAACGCAGCGTGCGTCCGTTACGCCCGTCCTGCTGGACTTTCCGGCCGTCAAAGGGTTCGCGGGCCGCAGACCGAATGACGCCACACGGTCGAATGCGGATATGGTGCAGGATTTTCTCGATCTCGCATTCCAGATGGAAAGCGGCCGCCCCCTGCCCGCGTTGACCCGTTTCGATGGGCCGATCACGGTGCGCATCTCGGGACCGGTCGCACCGCTTGCGCGCCGTGATCTGGACAGGCTGCTGGCCCGCCTGCGGGACGAAGCGGGGCTGAACATCCGGCTGACCTCGGGCGGGGACGCGAATATCGTGGTGCAGTCGGTGCCGACGCGGGCCTTGCAGCGCATCGCGCCGAATGCAGCCTGTTTCGTCGTCCCCCGGGTCCAGTCATGGGCAGAACTGACAGCGGCCCGCGGTACGCCGACGCTGGACTGGGCGACGGTCACGCAGCGTGAACGTGCTGCAATCTTCGTTCCCTTCGATGTCACGCCTCAGGAAACGCGCGACTGCCTGCACGAGGAACTCGCCCAGGCGCTTGGACCTCTCAACGACCTCTACCGGCTGCCCGACAGTATCTTCAATGATGACAACATTCACACGGTCCTGACGGGCTTTGACATGTTGATGCTGCGGGCCTTCTACGCGCCGGAGTTACAGAACGGCATGACCCGCGATCAGGTGGCCGCCCGTCTGCCAGCCGTCCTGCGGCGGCTCAATCCGCGGGGCGAGGCATTGCCGTCCCGAAATCCGGCCCCGACACCGCTGGCATGGAAAAGGCAGATGGAACGCGCCCTCGCGGACGGGCGGTCGGACAGGGCGCGGCGTATCGCGGCCCAGCAGGCGGTGGAAATCGCCGAGGCGGGCGGCTGGAACGACCACCGGCTGGCGTTTGCGCATTATGCGCTGGGACGCCTGCAGATCGACAATGATCCTTCCCGCGCGCTACTGGCCTTCAACAGGGCCAGCAGGCTTTACGGCGCCGATCCCGAAACGCGCGTTCACCGGTCGTTCATCGCCATGCAGATCGCAGCCTATATGCTGATGTCGGGCGACGCCGATGCGACGGTCGCCATTACCGAAGCTGCCATGCCCGAGGCCCGCCGCCATGAAAACGCAGCACTGCTTGCGATCCTGATGATGTTCCAGGCCGAAGCACTCGATCTGCGTGGCGAGACCGACGCGGGCATGGCGCTGCGGCTGGACAGTCTGGGGTATGCACTCTATGGCTTCGGCAGCCGCGATCAGGTGGTGGCAAGGTTGAATGAAATCGCCTCGTTGCCGCCGCGCGCACCACAAATGTAAGACAGGACAGGCTGATGATCTTTCCGCTTGGAGGTATGCTTTTCGGTGCCGTTCTCGGCGTGTTTCGCGCAAGGGCGAAAGGCGGCAAGGCCAAGGATATGGCCCAGTGGGGGGCCGTCTTCGCGATCATATTCGGGCTGGTTGGCCTTTTCGTGCTGATCTTCCTGCAACGCGCGATCGTCTAGCGCATGTTCCTGCCCTTCTTCGAAACCTTGCGGAAATCCGGCGTGCCGGTCTCCCTGCGCGAGTTCCTGTCGTTTCTGGAAGGCATGAAAGCGGGGCTTGCAACCTACGATATCGAGGCGTTCTATTTTCTTGCCCGCACGGTCATGGTCAAGGACGAGCGCCATCTCGACACGTTCGACCGCGCCTTCGCCGCAACGTTTCAGGGCCTTGACGAGATCCCTGCCGACGCCGTGCTGGAAGCTGTCGACATCCCCGCCGACTGGCTTGAAAAGCTGGCCGAAAAGCACCTTTCGGACGAAGAGAAAGCCGAGATCGAGGCGATGGGCGGCTTTGACAAGCTGATGGAGACGCTCAGGAAACGGCTGGAGGAACAGCAGGGCCGTCATCAGGGCGGCAACAAATGGATCGGCACCGCCGGAACCTCGCCCTTTGGCGCCTACGGCTACAACCCCGAGGGCGTGCGCATCGGCCAGAAAGAAAGCCGCCACCAGCGGGCGGTCAAGGTCTGGGACAAGCGCGAATTCCGCAACCTCGACGATTCAGTCGAACTGGGTACCCGCAACATAAAGGTGGCGTTGAAACGCCTGCGCCGCTGGGCCCGTGACGGGGCCCGGGAAGAACTGGACCTCAACGGGACCATTCGTGCCACGGCCGAGCACGGTTATCTCGACGTTCAGACACGGCCAGAGCGCCGGAACGCGGTCAAGGTTTTGTTGTTTCTCGATGTCGGCGGCTCGATGGACCCGCATATCAGCGTCGTGCAGGAGCTCTTCAGTGCGGCCAAATCCGAATTCAAGCATTTCGAACACTTCTACTTTCACAATTGTCTCTACGAAGGCGTATGGAAAGACAATCGCCGCCGCTGGGACGCACAGACACCGACCCGGGACGTGCTGCGCACCTATGGTTCCGACTACAAATGCATCTTCGTCGGCGACGCCAGCATGTCCCCCTACGAGATCGCCTTTGCCGGCGGCGCCAACGAGCATTACAACGCCGAAGCGGGTCAGGTCTGGCTCGAACGGGCCCGCGACCAGTGGCCCGATACGCTTTGGATCAATCCCTTGCAGGAACGTTACTGGCCATACACGCAATCCATCGGCATGATCCGGGACATCTTCGGACAGGACCGGATGGTGCCCATGACGCTTTCCGGCATCGATAGCGGCATGCGCATACTGGGCCGCTGAGACACCCGACGCGGGCAAAGGCAACGTCCCGAACCAAAGGCAATACCATGTGGCATCGGATCAACGATATCTGGACACATCACAAGCTGCCCGCACTGGCATTGGTCATGGTTGTGGCCGTTGCGGGTGTCTTCGGCACGCGCGCCATTTCGCAGATGATCTACTGGTCGAACCCGGCAAAGCTGGAACAACCGCTACAGGGATGGATGACACCGCGATATATCGGCCGGTCGTACGATGTGCCGCCCGAAGTCGTGCAACGCGCCTTCGACCTCGATAGCCCCTCGATTCCCCACCGTCGGTCACTCGACAAGATCATGGCCGCACAGGGCAGCACGCTCGAGACACTGCAGGCGCGGCTCGATGCAGCCGTCGCGGCCTACCATGCGGACGAAGGTCAATGAGCGAACTGGTCCTTGCCTTCGCCGCGGACTACGGTGTGCCGCTCTTGCTGGTGGTGACCTTTCTCAGTTGCCTGGCCTTGCCGGTGCCGTCCTCGCTTCTGATGCTGGCCTCGGGCGGCTTTGCAGCCGCGGGCGACCTGACGCTCTGGTCGGTGATGCTGGCGGCGTACGCGGGCGCGATTGCGGGTGACAACACGGGCTACTGGATCGCCCACCGCTTCGATCTGCGGTTTTCCCACTGGCTGGACCGCAACAAGCGGCGGGCGCGCCTGCGCAAGCGGGCGGCGGACTATATGGAGGCATATGGCGGGATAAGCGTCTTCTTCTCGCGCTGGCTGGTGGCGCCTCTGGGGCCATACGTCAACTATGTCGCCGGGCTGACGGGTTTCGCCTGGCCGCGCTTCGCACTCTGGAGCGCTGCGGGCGAACTGGTGTGGGTCTGCTCCTATGTCGGCCTGGGGTATCTTTTCGCCGATAACATCGCGGCCATCTCGTCGTTGCTGGGCAACCTGTCGGGCTTTCTGGCCGCGGTGGTGGTCGCGGGCGGTCTCCTGCTCTGGCTGGTCAAGTCGAGCAAGCTGCGGGAGATGCGCCGCGCGCGCCGGGTGCGCAAGGCCAGCAAAGCGCGAAAACCGCGCAAGGCCGCGTGATCCACGGCATGACCTTTCGACGGCTACGGGCACCGCACACGACCTGCACCGCGGATATTGAATATGGCCGCGCCCCCATGCGCGCCTTGGCCTCACTTGAGAAACCCGCCCGAACGCCCATATTGCGATCATGATCAAAGTCGCCCCTATCCTTCTCATCGTTCTGTACGGTCTGGTGCTCTACCGGTTTTCGGTATGGCGAACCAAACGCGAGCTTGATTCCAATTCCACCGAACTGGCCGATCCGATCCTCAAGGTGCTGATGGACCGTATGGCCAACGCGCTCGGGATCGACCGGATCAGGGTGCACATCTACGAAATCGACCCTGTGAACGGGCTGGCGGCCCCTGACGGGCGTATTTTCATCACGCGCGGTTTTTTCAACAAGTACCGTGCGGGTGAGGTGACATCCGAGGAAATGGCCTCGGTCATCGCCCACGAACTGGGGCATGTGGCATTGGGTCATTCGCGCCGGCGCATGATCGACTTTTCGGGTCAGAATGCGATGCGCACGGTCCTGGCCATGATTCTGGGCCGGTACATCCCCTTCATCGGACCATGGATCGCAACTGCCTTGACCAGCCTGCTCGCCGCGGGTCTGTCGCGCAGCGACGAATTCGAGGCCGACGCCTACGCTTCGGCGCTTCTGGTAAAGGCCGGTATCGGTACCGCACCGCAGAAGTCTCTGTTCGAGAAGCTCGAGAAACTGACAGGCGCGCGGGGCGCCGCAATGCCGGCATGGCTGTTGAGCCACCCGAAATCTCCCCAGCGGATCGCGGCGATCGAGGCCAACGAAGCGAAATGGAACAGCGGCGGCTAATCCGCACCGCTCCCATCCTAATTTCGCGGATGCGCCCGCTCGGGGTATCTGGTGTCAATTACCGCACTGGCGGTCCAAGGCCTTTCCGAAGCGTGGCAACCGCGCTTTTTTCATCAATGCCCGTATCGTCCAGTCGCGTTCGGACAAACGGTTCGCTTCGGCCAGGACCGTCGCCGCGACGCCCGCGACCTCATCCGGTGCGACATCGATCAGGTCGCGCAAGAAAGTGTCGGGGTCTTTGCGCAACAGGGCTTCATCGTCGAGAACAGACTTGGGAAAATCCTTGGTGTTCATCGTCATGATCGCATCGCAGGACCCGGCAACAGCAGCCGCCAGCACATGCACATCGGCCGGATCCGGCAGCCAGTAGCGCGCCTCGCGGCCCGGGTCATAACGCACTTCGGCGCGTGGAAAGCGCGCTGCCAGCAACGCGATCTCGCCGCGGGTCCGGGCTTCATCGGCAGCGCCCAGCTTGGCCGCCGCCCGCGCCCATTCCTCGAGGATGCGCGCCGACCAGCGCGGCTCGTAAAGCCCCGCCGCAGCGCAACCCAACAGCACCTCACGCATGACCGTGGGATAAAGCACGCAGGCGTCGAGCATCACCCTCATAACCGGTAAAAGACCGCCTTGAGGTAGCCGCTTTCCGCCAGGTGCGGCATCAGCGGATGGTCCGGCCCCGCGAAACCCGTATGGATGATCTGCCCGCGCCGCCCTGCCCGGCCGATGCCCCGGGACGAGGCATTGCGGAAACGCGCAAGGTCCGCGGCATGCGAGCAGGAGCACAAGACCAGGTATCCCCCCTCGGCCACAAGCGGCGCGGCCAGTCGCGCCACACGTTCATAGGCGCGCAAACCGGCGTCGAGTGCATTCTTCGATGGCGCGAAGGCGGGCGGGTCGCAGACAACGACATCAAAGGTCTCGCCCGCGGCCCCCAGGTCCTCGAGAACCGCGAAGGCATCGCCCTTGCGCGTCGTGAACCGGTCGGCCACACCCGTTGCCACGGCCCCGTCCTGCGCCAGCGCCAAGGCGGTTTCGGACCCGTCGACTGCGAGTGCGGCGGTTGCACCACCTGCAAGGGCGGCAAGCCCGAAACCGCCGACATGCGCGAATACATCCAGCACCCGACCGCCACGCGCCAGCGACGCGGTCATCGCATGGTTGGGGCGTTGATCATAGAACAGCCCCGTCTTCTGCCCGCCCATGACATCGGCCATGTAGGTCGCGCCGTTCATCGGCACCGGCACGGGCGCGGACGGGGCCGTGCCTGTCAGCACTTCGGTCCGCTCGTCCAGCCCTTCGCGTGCGCGGGCGCGGCCCGTGCCATTCATGATGATGGTTTGGACGCCCGTGACCGCTGTCAGGGCCGCGCTGAGAGGACCGATCAATGCATCGGCCCATGCCGCGTTGGGTTGCACCACGGCGATATCACCGAAACGGTCGATCACGACCCCGGGCAGCCCGTCGGCCTCGGCATGGACCAAGCGGTAGAAAGGCGCCTCGTACAGCCGGTCGCGATGGGCCAGCGCGCGTTCGAGGCGGGCCACGAACCACGCTTCATCGATCACCGCGTCAGGATCGCGGTCGAGCATCCGGCAGATGATCTTGGACGACGGCGTGACCGCGACCGTTCCCATCGGCGTGCGCCCGGCATCTTCCAGCCGCGCGATCGTGCCCGGTGTCAGATTGCGTGTGCGCCGGTCGGTGACAAGCTCGTTGGCATAGACCCAGGGAAAGCCGTGCCGGATCGCACGCGCCTCGGCCTTGGGGGTCAGGCGGACGGTCGGACGATCGGAAGGGGCATGTTCTGTCATGGGACGCCCTCTACCCCGCGTGGCCGCCGCTGAAAAGCCCGCAGCTTACGACAATTGCTGCCGAAGCAGTCCGTCGATGAAATCGACCACCCGTACCTTCTGGGTCTGTCCGGCCGCGTCGAGCGCGCGTGCCCTGCTGCCTCCGGGCGCAGAGAGATTGCCCACCACGCGTCGCGCCGGTTCGATCACTTCGCCCGTTCGGGCGTCGCGGACCGTCATTTCAAAGATCAGGTTGTAGACACCCCCGACGGTCGCACGCGTCCGTTCGGTCACACCGTGAAAACGGATCAGCACGATATCCACTATGATCGGCCTCGACCCGTTCAGCACCCTTTGCGACTGTTCGGCGGCCTGCTGGAACATCGCGCCGATCTGCGAGATGCGCGGACCGGGGGGATCACCCCGCCAGACGACATCGACATTGGGGTAGAAAGAGTTTTCCTCGGACACCACCAGCCCCTCGCGTGCGGCAAAGCGCAATGTGCGCAGATCGTATGACCGCTGTATCATCGGCCGCGGATCGGCTGTCTGGTCGACGCCCCCCGGGGCACAGGCCGCAGCCAGTGAAAGGGCGGATGTCACAAGGAAAGTTCGTCTGAGCATGGTTCATTGCGTCCCTATTTGCACGCGCATACACAGCCCCAGCAACTGGGCGAAAATATGGTCGGCCCCGCACAGTTGCGTGTCATGACCCGTCTTGTTCGGCCCGCCCCCTTGTTAGCGCTAACACGAAATGGTATATGGTTCATGAATTATAGATCGAGGCTACAATGACACTTCATCCCAAGATTGCCGCCGTGACCGACCGGATACGCGCACGGTCGGAAGGACCCCGGAAGACCTACCTGGACACGATGGCCCGCGCAGCGTCGGAAGGCCCGCGCCGGGCCCATCTGACCTGCGGCAACCAGGCCCACGCCTATGCCGCCATGGGCGACGACAAGGACAAGCTCGTCGCCGAGAAAACACCCAATATCGGGATCATCACCGCCTACAACGATATGCTGTCTGCCCACCAGCCGTTCCAGACTTACCCCGATCAGATCAAGGAGGCCGCCCGCCGCGCCGGCGGCACGGCACAGGTCGCAGGCGGTGTCCCGGCAATGTGCGACGGCGTCACGCAAGGGCAGACCGGGATGGAGCTGTCGCTTTTCAGCCGTGACGTGATCGCGCTCGCGGCAGGTGTGGGCCTGTCGCACAACGTCTTCGATTCAGCAATCTATCTCGGTGTCTGCGACAAGATCGTTCCCGGTCTTGTGATAGCCGCGGCCACCTTCGGATATATCCCCGGCATCTTCGTGCCCGCAGGCCCCATGGTCTCGGGCCTGCCCAATGACGAAAAGTCCCGTGTGCGCCAGCAATTCGCGACCGGCGCCGTGGGCCGCAAGGAATTGATGCAGGCCGAAATGGCCAGCTACCACGGCCCGGGCACCTGCACCTTTTACGGCACCGCCAACTCCAACCAGATGCTGATGGAATTCATGGGGCTGCACCTGCCCGGCGCATCATTCGTCAATCCCGGCACGCCGCTGCGCGATGCGCTGACGACCGCCGCTGCCGAACGCGCCCTCTCGATCACAGCGTTGGGCAACGATTTCCGACCCGTCTACGAGATCCTCGACGAGAAAGCCTTCGTGAACGGCATGGTCGGGCTGATGGCCACTGGCGGCTCGACCAATCTCGTCATCCACCTGCCCGCCATGGCGAGGGCTGCGGGTATCATCCTCGATCTCGAGGATTTCAGTGACCTGTCAGAGGTGACACCGCTGATGGCCAAGGTCTACCCAAACGGCCTTGCCGACGTGAACCACTTTCATGCCGCGGGCGGGCTGGGCTTCATGATTTCGGAATTGTTGAACGCAGGGCTATTGCATGACGACGCCAAGACGGTCGCAGGCGACGGCCTCGAACGCTACACTCAGGAACCCAAGCTTGCCGATGGCCGCATCACATATGGCCCCGGCCCCGAGACCACGCTCAATGACAAGATCCTGCGCCCCGCGAAAGACCCCTTTCAGAAACAGGGCGGGCTCACGCAGCTATCCGGCAACCTCGGCCGCGGAGTGATCAAGACATCAGCGGTGGAGACCGAACGCCACATCGTCGAGGCGCCCGCCCGCATCTTCCACGATCAGGAAAGCGTGAAGGCCGCCTTCAAGGCAGGTGAACTGACCGAAGACACCATCATCGTCGTCCGATTTCAGGGCCCGAGATCCAATGGCATGCCCGAACTTCACGGGCTGACTCCGACGCTGGCGGTGTTGCAGGATCGCGGGCTGAAGGTTGCCCTTGTGACCGATGGGCGGATGTCGGGCGCATCGGGCAAGGTGCCTTCGGCGATACACGTCTGCCCCGAGGCCGCGGATCACGGCCCGATCGCGAAGCTGCGCGACGGCGATATCGTCCGGCTCGATGCGACGGCGGGCACGATCGACGTGCTAGGGGTCGATCTGGAGGCGCGTGAACCGGCAACCGCCGATCTGACCGGTAACGGCAACGGCGTGGGGCGCGAACTCTTCGAAGTCTTTCGCCGCAACGTGGGCCTTGCCGCGGAAGGCGCCGGCGTTGTCGTCTGAGCCCATCATCTTGCCGAAAATACTCCCGCCGGAGGCACCGGCCTTCACCACGATCCCGACGCACAGGACACCGACATGACCCCGCAAAACGCCTCTGACGCTACAGAAAAGCTCTGCCTGCTCGCACCCGTGGTGCCGGTTCTCGTGGTAGACGACGCAAGCACCGCGGCAGAGCTTGCGCGCGCCCTCGTGGCAGGCGGCCTGCCCGCACTCGAGGTGACATTGCGCACGCCAGCCGCGCTCGACGCCATTCGCGAAATGGCGACAGTCGACGGCGGCGTCGTCGGCGCGGGCACCTTGCTGACGCCACGCGACGTGGAAATGGCCAAGGCCGCCGGGGCCGCATTCGGCGTCTCGCCGGGTGCCACGGACAGGCTGCTCGACGCCTGCGAGGCGAACGACCTGCCCCTATTGCCGGGGGCCGCGACCTCTTCGGAAGCGATGCGTCTGCTTGAACGCGGTTACCGCGTGCAGAAATTCTTCCCCGCCGAAGCCAATGGCGGTGCCGCCGCGCTGAAAGCGATCGGCGCGCCCATCCCGCAGGTCAAGTTCTGTCCCACGGGCGGCGTGACGCTGGGCAATGCGCCGGACTATCTGGGCCTGTCAAATACGCTCTGCGTCGGCGGGTCCTGGGTCGCGCCGAAAGACAGGGTGCTGGCGCAGGACTGGGACGGCATCACGACACTCGCGGCGCAGGCGGCCGGACTGATGCGGAACTGACGGCCGCACTTCACGGACAATTAGGACTTTCCCCATAAGACTTTTTCCGAGCTTGGCTGCGGAGAGTGTGGAAATGTTGGAATCCTGGTCGATAGGGCGCCGGATCGCGGCCGGATTTGCGCTGATGGTCGCCATTGTCGTTGGTTTGGGAGTTTTCTCACAGCGCTCCGTCGCGACGCTGGGAAATGGGTATGCAGAATACCGGGCGATCGCGGGGCACGGGCGGTCGGCTGCGGACTACATGGAAGATATTCTCGAAGCCCGTATCGCGGCACACCGTTTTCTGGAAAACCCCAATCCACGGGATCGCGCGACCGTTCTGTCCAATATCACCGAAATCACCGATGACCCGTCGCTCTACGCCCGCTTCGCCGATGATCCGGAAACATTGGGGCGCGTGGATATGATCCTGCGTCAGGCCGGCACTTTCGGTGATGCATTCACAGGCATGGCTGTCGCGCTGGAATCCGCGCAAACGACTCGCGGCCTGTTCGAAGCACGTTCGAATGCCATCACCGCGCAGATCAACGATATCTTCAGTCAGGCGATCCAGACAGGCAACCCCGCTACGATAGCCGCCGCAGGCCGCAGCCTGCAAAACCTGCTGTCGGCCATCGTCTCGGCCAATCAGTTCCTCGCCATGAATTCCGATGCCTTGCTGACCGAAGCGCAGGCTGGCTTCACCGATTTCGAAAGAACGCTGCGACAGCTTGCGGCGATCAACCAGCAGGACAGCCTCGCCACACGGATTGCGGATCTCGAGGAACTCTACGATGGGTATCCCGCACTTCTGATTACCTACCAATCCAGCTTTGCCGAGGCGCGCAATATCCAGTTGAACACCCTGGATGTGGTCGGCCCTGCAGTCGAGACGGCGTTGGAATCGTTGACCGGCGATATCGACAGACGACAGGATGTCATCGGTCCGGACGGTCAATCCATCGTTGACCAGCTCTTGTTCGTCAATCCGGTGGTCAGCCTGATTGCAACCCTGACCGCTATCCTGACATCGATCGTGATCGGACGCTGGATCAACGGGTCAGTCCGGCGGCTTGCCCGCACGACGGAAAGCCTGGCGGCGGGCCGGAATGATGTGGATATCAAAGGGGCCGAGCATAAGCATGAGCTGGGCCAGATGGCCCGCGCTCTGGGCGTCTTCAAGCAGGCACAGGCCGACCGCGCCGTGGCTTCGGCCGAAAGGGCACGTATGCGCGCCGAACAGGACACAGTCGTTCAGGCCATGAAGGACAGTCTCGCTGCCTTGGCCGAGGGGGACCTGACATCCAAGATCGATGCGGAGTTTGCGACCGACTACATCGAATTACGGACGAATTTCAACGCTGCTGTCACAGCCCTGGACCAAGCCATCAGCGAAGTCGCGGCCAGCGCAGGGCGCATCGACACGTCCACACAAGCATCACAATCGGCGACAATGGATCTGTCGCAACGCACCGAGAACCAGGCCGCGACCCTCGAAGAAACCGCCGCCGCCCTTGACGAGCTGACCCAAAGCGTCCGCTCGGCTGCGGAACACGCCAAATCCGTCGACACCTCTGTCAACAAGGCCCGTGACGGGGCAAAAAAGAATGGAGAGGTCGTCGCACAGGCGGTATCCGCGATGGAGGAAATCGAATCCTCATCCCGCCAGATTTCCCGTGTGATCGGCGTGATCGACGATATCGCGTTCCAGACCAACCTTTTGGCGCTGAATGCCGGTGTCGAAGCGGCACGGGCGGGGGAATCAGGCAAAGGCTTTGCCGTTGTCGCCTCCGAAGTGCGCGCGCTGGCGCAGCGTTCCGCAGAAGCCGCCAAGGAGATTTCGGCCCTCATCGCCAAGAGCACAACACATGTCCAGCAAGGCACGGAACTTGTCGGCAACGCCGGCGACGCGCTGGGCGAAATCATCGCACAGGTGGATGACATCGCCGAAATGACAAGCCAGATCGCCTCGAGTGCGGAAGAACAATCCATCGGCCTGTCAGAGCTCAACATCGGCGTCACCCAACTGGATCAGGTGACGCAGCAAAACGCTGCCATGGTGCAGGAATCGCTGACACGCGGTGAAGGTCTGAGTGCCGAAACAACGCGGTTGGGCAGGCTCATGGAGCGTTTCAAGGTTTCCGACACAGCGGCCTTCGCCTCGCGAAGAGAGGATCGCGCGGGCGCAAATCTGGCCGTCGTCGATCCATGCCCCCCTGCCCAGACCGACGAGGTTGCCCAGCCGCGCCCGACAAGGGCGGCACCGACATTGCGGGCGACAGGCACAGACAACGCCGCATTCTGGCAAGAATTCTGAACGAAGCCGCCTCGATCGCGCTTGGTAATGGCCGCAGGCAATACCGCGAATAACCCTGTCCCAAATCCTCGCATCGCGCGGTGGCATCAAGCCCTGTCAAGAACCGCCGCGCAAGCCAGCGCCCCATCGTCCGGTCAATGGTAGAGATTCTCGCGTCTGATCCCGACAGCTGGTCAAACGCTCAAATGGGGCAACCGTGTCCGAACCATGGTGCCACCCTTACCCTTGTGCACCCCCGGTCTGACAATTGCAGCCCCAAGGTTCCTC
>Ga0207419_1000588_pt1 | contig 31245 bp, 28 predicted proteins | sample ElkSloMetagenome_4_FD_184723 | JGI IMG/M metagenome (GOLD analysis project Ga0207419, IMG submission 184723) | Hot spring microbial communities from Elkhorn Slough, Monterey Bay, USA - MD2A (version 2) | ecosystem: Environmental > Aquatic > Marine > Intertidal zone > Estuary: Microbial mat ... | reverse complement strand
GGAGGAAATGAAAATATGGCTGCTGCGCAACAAACAAACCAGCGACTGGGAAACTACCAAAGCCACCACGCAGGCCATTTTTGCCCTCCTGCAAAGGGGGCATGATTTGCTCAATGAAAATGAAGAACCCACCATAAAATTGAATGGCAAACCCCTGCAGCAATTAAAAGACCTGAAAGCCGAGGCAGGAACCGGCTACGTGAAAACTTCTTTTACTTCAGACCAGGTAAAACCGGCCCTGGGTAAAATTAGCGTGGAAAATACCAACCGGAGCATCTTATGGGGGGCAGCCTACTGGCAATACTTCGAGCAGCTGGACAAAATCACCAGTGCCAATACTGATTTGCAGATAGACAAAAAGTTGTTTATAAAAAAACAAACCGAGCGCGGGCCGGAATTGCAGGAAATTTCTACTGACTCACCCATCAAGGTTGGCGATGAAGTAGTGGTGCGGGTCATCATCCGTGCCGACCGTGACTACGAATACGTGCACCTGAAGGACATGCGTGCCTCCGGTTTTGAGCCGGTGAGTACCGTTAGCGGCTACCGCTACCAGGATGGTCTGGGTTATTACGAAAGCGTGAAGGATGCCTCCATTAACTTTTTCATGGATTATCTGCGCAAGGGCGACTACGTGTTTGAATATTCCTTGCGTGCGGTTCATAGCGGCGACTTTTCCAATGGCATCACCACCATGCAATGCATGTACGCGCCGGAGTTCAGTGCACATTCGGAAGGGGTGAGGGTGAAGATAGAGTGAGTTGAGAACTGGGAGCCCGGAGTTAGAAGAGCCAATTTTTAAAGATGATAATAAGTAAGCTGTGTTGTATCACCAGCGATGTGCTGGCAATAGTTTGTTGGTTTTGGTAGTAATGGCAGGAGGTAGCTCATCAAAAAATTAGCTGTTATTTTGTAGGTTCTTTTGCTAAAAGCATTAACCCATTATCAACTAATTCAAAAAATAATCCTCGGTTAGTGTCCCCACCAAACGGACAAAATTTTGAATTAAATATCTGATTATCTATATTTGTTTTACAATTTATATACAAATGGAGAAAGACTATCTGGGCGAATTTGAAGAACTGGTGCTAACCGTGGTTGGTGTGTTACACGATGATGCCTACGGCAATGCCATAGTTAAAGAGATAAAAGACCAACTCGACCGTGAAGTAAATTTGAGCGCTGTACATGTTACACTGTACCGGCTTGAAGACAAAGGGCTGGTAAAATCTCATATGGGTGGTGCCAGTGAAAAACGAGGCGGCCGAAGAAAAAGGATTTTTACCATTACCAATGCCGGATTGAGTATCCTGCACGATATGCAGGCCAGGCGCATAAAACTTTGGAAATTGTTGCCACAAATCAAATTTACTTCATGAAAAACCCAGAACCTCCAAAAAAAGCAACTCGCTTGCTTGAATGGTTTTGTCCACCAGAATTGTTCGAAAGCATTTATGGCGATCTTTATGAAGCCTTTATTGAAGATATTAACGCTACCAATACTGCAACTGCCAGAAGATTATTTTATTGGAATGTAATCAGGTTTTTCAGACCAGGAATTGTTTTACGCAACAAATTTAACTTAAAAATTAATAACCTCATGCTCAACAGTTATTTCAAAATTGCCACCCGCCACCTTGCCAAAAGAAAACTTTATTCCTCCATCAATGCAATTGGGCTCAGCATTGGGATTGCTTTTGCCATTTTAATTTATTTATTCATACAAGATGAAAGAAAATTCGACCAGTTTCATCAGGACAAAGAATTGATTTATAATATAGCCCTAAAGCAATATAACACCTGGGAACCTAATCCGGAAAAGCCATATGATTTCACTGCCTATGTACAATATCCTTTGCGGGGAGCGCTTAAAGAAGAGGTGCCAGAAGCCGAATATGTCTCCGGCTTAAGTATGGGAGCTAAACATACCGTAAGGTTTCAGGATAAGATTTTTATTGAAGATCTTACCTATGTTGACCAGGATTTTTTCCAAATTTTTTCTTTCCCGGTATTACAAGGAAATAAAAATAAACTATTAAAAGATAAACACGATGTGGTATTAACTCCATCAATAGCAGAAAAGTATTTTGGAACTACCAATCCATTGGGACAAACAATTGAAATTGACATTAATGGCGAGAGCGGGGATTTTGTAGTAACTGGAGTAGTTGAAAAGCCACCTGCGCAGTCAAGTATCTCCTTTGATATCCTGATCAATATTGCCAACAGCTCTTATTACGAAGAGAATAATACAAAGTGGCGAGTCTATAGCATAATGGTATTGGCCAAATTGCATGAAAATGCGAACCCGGAGCGTCTTCAGTATAACCTGGATAAAATTGTTGAAAAATACATGAAGGACGCTGAGTTAAAAGCCAGGGAAAGGTATTTAATTCCGGAGGATAAACTTTTCAAGCAGTATATTGCAGTACCTTTCACCGATGTCCACCTGGATACAGAATTGGGATGGCCCGGGTCGAATGACCCTATGTATTCAATGATTTTAGCAGGGATTGGTATTTTAATTCTGCTGATTGCTTGTATCAATTACATCACCCTGGCGCTTACTACTTCTGCATCCAGAAGAATAGAAGTGGGGATAAGGAAAGCAATCGGAGCCAAACCGGCACAATTATTTCAACAGTTCAGTTTCGAATCTGTGATACTTTCCATGGTGTCATTTTTAATTGCCGTGGGGCTGGTATTTTTATTTCTACCATCTTTCAACCAATTCACTGATAAAGAGATTTCCCTGCACTGGACTCAACTGCTGGAAGTGGTAGCTGTGGGGTTTTTCCTTGCGATTGTAATTGGCTTGCTGGCAGGTAGCTATCCAGCTGTATTTTTAGTCAGATACAAGCCAACCAAAGTATTGAAAGGAGGTACTTCTTATAAATTAAAGGCCGGATTTACCAAACCACTGGTCATTATCCAGTATGCGCTTTCAATCTTTCTTATTATTAGCTCAGTGATCATGTTTAGACAAATGAAATATATCACGACCAAAGATTTGGGCTTTAACAAAGACCAGGTGGTAGTAATACCCACTCAGGCTGGCTGGAATAAATCTTCAACCAGATTGTTTACTCAATATAAAAATGCTTTGGCTAATGAAACAGACGTAATCTCAATTGCAGGAACCAGTACTTCTTTTGGTGATGGCTGGTCAAAATATGGTTATGAAGTAGATGGAAAGCAAAAAGCGGCCTTAGTATATACTGTAGATACCGATTACCTAAACACGCTTGGTTTAACTTTAAAGCAAGGTAGAAATTTTGATCCGGATCGCCCATCCGATAGTTCAGCAGTTATTGTGAATGAGACGCTTGTAGCTGATATGGGTTGGGAAAACCCGCTAGAGCAATATCTTAACTGGCGTGAAGATTCGGCCTCCCTTGGTTCACCGGTGATTGGGGTGGTAAAGGATTATAATAATTTATCCCTGGAAAGTAGTATTGAACCACTTTTTCTGAGTATGAAAACTGGTTCCATTACAAAGATATTGGTAAAAATTAGACCAGGCAATATTCCGGGTACTTTGCAAAAGCTGGAACGGAAATATAAAGAACTAGCGCCGGAAAAACCATTTGAATATTCTTTTCTCGATGAAGACGTGGCCAAACAATATGCCAGTTATCAGCGATGGATGAGCATCATGAGCCTTTCTACTGTATTTGCCATTCTCATTTCCTGCCTGGGTCTTTTTGGTTTATCCGGTATCAATGCTGTGAACAGAACTAAAGAAATAGGTATCAGAAAAGTACTGGGGGCCGATATAAGTAATATTTTTATTTTATTGAATCGTCAGTTTGTATTTCTGGCTGTGGTATCCTTTATCATAGCAGCACCGGCAGCCTGGTACATCATGCGACAATGGCTGGGCAATTTTGAATTTGCAATTTCGATCAACTGGCAATTGTTCGCGCTATCGCTGGCCGTTGGTTTGTTGATTGCTATCTTAACTGTAAGTTATCATGCAATTAAATCAGCTTTTATTAATCCTGCTGAAACTTTGAAAACAGAGTGAGTATATAAACAAAATAAATCTAATTTTTTCACCAACTAGGTGCTGGCGATAGTAATGAGTTTTGGTGGTAATGGCAGGAGGTAGCTCATCAAAAAATTAGCCTTCAATTTGTAGGTTCTTTTGCCAAAGGCTTTGGAAGCAAGAAATCTCCTGGTGATAGGCTGCGCGATGATTTTCTGCTCTTCTCCAGCCTAGCGTCGCCATGACGCTACGAGTCAAACAGCCTGCTTTACTTTGGCCGTTGGTTAATTATTAATCCTCTACACTTGTAGCATGATAAAATGACAGAGACCTCAATCATTACTGGAAGCTTTACTCTTGTTGGATTGAAAGAATAATTCTGTGTCCTTCTGTGCCTCAGTCTTTATATTTTTATGATCAAATTTTTTTAAATAAGATGTTTTAGGAAATATAATAACGGAAGCTTTTATCGGATTTGCCTTTAAAGATCATTCGACTTTGGGTACCGGATGCTATCGGAAAATTCTTATCCATTTTATTTTCAATAAATTCCTCGTTCTTGTCTGGCATTTGTGTTTAACCACCAAACATATTTAGATTAGCCAATCCTTTTTTACCTCCCATTTTATTCATGGTTTTCATCATTTTTCGCATATCGCCAAATTGTTTGATGAGGTTATTCACTTGTTGAATGGAGGTACCGCTACCTTCGGCAATTCTCTTTTTGCGGCTACCGTTCAGCAGTTCAGGATTGCTCCTTTCTTCCAAAGTCATGGAGCGAATGATTGCCTCGATTGGCTTGAAGGAATCATCATCAATATCAAGCCCCTTCATGGCTTTGCTCATACCGGGAATCATGGCCATTAGGTCACGGATGTTACCCATTTTTTTAATTTGCTGCAGTTGGGATAGAAAATCTTCAAAATCAAATTGATTTTTCCTGATCTTTTTATTTAGCCTACGCGCTTCATCTTCATCAAAACTTTGCTGTGCCCGCTCTACCAAGGATACTACATCACCCATACCCAATATTCTTTGGGCCATCCTATCCGGATGGAAAGTATCAATGGCATCCATTTTTTCACCGGTACTGATAAATTTGATAGGCTTATCTACTACTGTGCGTATAGATAAGGCAGCTCCACCTCGAGTATCACCATCTAATTTGGTAAGCACTACTCCATCAAAATTGAGCTCTTCATTAAAGGCTTTAGCGGTATTTACCGCGTCTTGACCGGTCATAGAGTCAACCACGAATAACGTTTCTGCCGGATCTAATGCTTTTTTAAGATTGCTAATTTCTTTCATCATCTCCTCATCAATGGCTAAGCGACCAGCAGTATCGACAATTAATATTTTTATGTTTGCTGCTTTGGCAGCCTTTATGGCATTTTTGGCTATTTGTACAGCATCTTTATTATCAGGCTCGGCATATACCTCTACTCCTATTTGCTCGCCAAGCACTTTTAGCTGATTAATGGCGGCAGGCCTGTAAATATCACAAGCTGCAAGCATTACTTGTCGACTTTGCTTTTTCAAGTGATTAGCCAATTTACCTGAAAAAGTTGTTTTACCAGAACCTTGTAATCCTGAAATTAATACCACCGCCGGATCACCCTGCACATTCATCTCAGCTTTTTCTCCGCCCATTAGTTCGGTAAGCTCTTCGTTTACAATTTTGGTGAGTAATTGCCCGGGCGAAACGGCTATTAATACATCGCGACCTAGTGCTTTTGCTTTTATATTATCGGTAACTTCTTTGGCTACTTTGTAATTTACGTCGGCATCTATTAATGCTCTTCTTATTTCTTTTACGGTAGTGGCAACATTTACTTCAGTAATACTTCCTTGCCCTTTTAGCGTTTTGAACGCTCTATCTAATTTGGTACTTAAATTCTCAAACATATGCTTAAATTCTTTGCTGCAAAGATATAAAATAATGATAAACTAGGTGAAAGGTAACAGGCAGGGAAAATAATTAGTTTTACAAAATCATCAAATAAAAAGCTAATGAGAAATTAATTTAGTACAAATAAACTTTACAGCATTGAACTATTCAATGATTGAAATGTTGACTTATCGAATTTTTTTCAATTAAAACCACTAATTATGAAAACTTTAGCTAGATATCTATTTGCCATACCTTTTTTGGTTTTTGGATTATTTCACTTTATGAATACCAGTGCAATGACTGGAATGGTGCCAGGTTGGTTGCCAGGAAATGCATTTTGGGTAATAATTACGGGCTTAGCTTTGGTGGCAGCCGCTGTAAGCATGATGATCCGAGTTTGGGATTATTGGGCTAGCCTATTACTGGCACTTATGCTTATTCTATTTGTAATAATGATACACTTGCCAGGCGCTACCGATGGAAATCAACAAGCCATGACTATGCTTTTAAAAGATACTGCCCTGGCAGGAGCTGCTCTGTTGTACGCGGCTTACGTTGCCAGAAGTAAATAATTCAGGTTAGATGTGTTTATCTCGCCAGCTTTTTGCAAAGCAAATTTGGTAGTAATCGATCCTATAATTTCAAAATAAATTTGAAAAAAACGATAGGCTTTAACCTAAGATCAAGTCTGCATTATACTTAAAAGCGGGTTTGTGATAAATATTCGGAATGAGAAGTAGGTAGCTATAAGGTGGTATCCGCTGGCTTTGGGGGTCATTAAATTAAATTGATCAGATCTCCGAAAATAAAAAGGAAAAGCTAGCTCAAATTGATTTCGAGCTAACTTTTATTTTATGCTATTGAAGCGAACTCTCTGCTTCTTCTATAGCTGCGAACATGTCTTCTTTTACAGCTTCAATAGCTTCTTTTTCTTTTTGTAAATAAGCTACGTATTCTTCATCGGTACCTTCAAAATCGCGACGATAATTACGCATCCAGTTCATCATGGTCTCATCAGCTTCTTCTAGAGTGGAAATCAAAGTTTCCATTGATTCTATTTGGGAAGCATTGGATATACTATCAGTAGCCAAAGAATCCACTTTACTTCTGGCTTGCTTTTTCAATCGCATAATGTCCTGCATTTTGGGCATTACTTCGTCGTGCACTGCCATTACTTCATCCTTCAATGTTTCAGGATCTACGGTTTCTTCTCCATCTTCTTTTTGGGCAGGACCACAAGCGGCCACCCATAAAATAATTGCTAATAATGATAAAAAATTAAGCTTTTTCATAGTTTCTAGTTTTTTTGTCAATATTAGTTAATTAATTTTTTAATCACAACACCCAATTAATCCATTATTTACCTTGTATAGTTTTGATCACCCGGGCCATACGAGATACTTCGAAAAGACCGAGGCCGGGATTGCCTTCCTCATCAAAAATATTGGTAACCGGGTTGCCGGGAGGTGGTGAAAATCCGCCCCCATCATTGTTAATGGTATTTTGCAAGGTTTCATAATAATTGAAAGCTTCTAAAGAAATGCCATACATATTAAATTCTACTACATCACCTTCTACAAAAAATCCCGGAAAGTTAACTCCGGAAATATTTGCTCCAATAACAAAATCATCAGCAATTAATATCTGACCCGGCTGGCGCCAGGAGCGACCAAATCTTTTAACATCAAACCGGTAATAATTTTTATCAATTTGTGACTCTTTAGCATACAAATAGATTTGGTAAATATTCATAACCTGGCCTACCTCAGCACTATTAATAATATAAGGCTCCGGGCTAAACCAAAACTCAGCCAAATCTCCATAATAATAATCTGCGAGATAGGTATTATCTCTGGGGTTGACATAAATTACATTGTGCACTATGGGATTGAATCCAAGCAAAGTGTCTTTAATTTCGTAATTTGTATTTTTCGTAATTAAAATTTCTTCACCGCTAAAATCTAAAAATGGCGCATTAGGATCAAAAAAGCGAAAATGACCCAAGCCAAATACAGCATTTCTTATTTCAATACTATCAATATCAAATTGCTGCAAATCCGCCATTACTGCTGACGAGCGGTAAATTTTACCCTGATAATTAACTTCCAATTGATAATTAACATTCGGTGCACCGGTGTATTTGGCAGCAAAAAGATCAAGACTATCTACAAAACTGTAATTGTAAACATTATCTTCAGTAGTTACTGTTACAGTTGCGTCTTCTACAGTTGCTATTGGTTCGTCGCTCTTTAAGGTTAGCGTTTTAGTTAACAATACGGTTTGTATTGTATCCATGTCGTTGATATATGCTTCTATTACCAGCCTTGGTTCATCCAGCTCATTGCCAAAACCATCCAAAGTCTGCTCGCCACCAAATTCAAATACTCTATCACAACTGGTCAATGCCAAAATAAATAAAAGATATAAAGGTAATTTTTTCATCGATTCTGCTTATTAAAATTTGAACGTGTAAGAAATGGATGGTAAGATGCCAAATAGATTAACCTGCGTTACTTCCCGCCCGGTTACAATGTTTCCGTTTTCATCATAATTTAACAATACAAAATTATCGCTACCGTCTTCCGGGGGTTGTGTAAAGATGATGTAAGGGTTACGTCTGCCATACAGATTATAAACTGAAAAACTGGTTTCGCTTGACCACCACCGACCCGGCTTATCCTTGCTGTACCAGGTTAGTGCTAAATCGAGCCTGTGGAAAGGGGGCATCCGATACTCATTTCTTCCGGTATAAAGATCTACCACTTGTCCTTGCAAGGTATATTTACCCGAGGGTAAGGTAAGGCCTCGTCCGGTACCAAAAATCCAGCTACTTCCGAGGCTCAGCCGATCATTAATATCGTAGGTAGTAACCAGAGTAGCATTGTGACGGCGATCGTAACTGGCCGGGAATTCTTGTCCATTATTGATGCCGGGAATTTCTCGGGTGGTTTTGCTCCAGGTGTAGCTTAGCCATCCTTTCAAGTTTCCTTTCGTTTTTCTTATCAAAAATTCAGCGCCATAGGAAGTAGATTTACCAGGTAAAATTTGCAAAGGCAAGTCTTCATTAAAAAAAATGTTGGCGTTATCTACAAAATCTACTATGTCGTTCATCCATTTGTAATAAATTTCTATAGAAGTTTCGTAAGTATTATTATTCAAATTTTTAAAGTAACCCGCCGCAAGCTGGTCGGCTATCTGCGGATCAATATGGGTAGTGCTTGGTTGCCATACCGCTATGGGCAAAGGCGAGGTGCCGGTAACCATCTGGTGTACGTATTGTACCATGCGATTGTAGCTTAGCTTAACTGAACTATTGGCTCCTGTTTTGTAGCGTGCTGAAAATCGAGGCTCAGGATTGAGAAAAGAAATCACTGTTTCACCAGCACCGTAAAAAGTACTATCTATCGCTCGTGAGTTTACCTGAAGTTCAGGTGTTTCAGCCTCTTCATAAGAAATTACTTTTGCATTGCCTACTTGTGCAAATCTTGACAATCGTAAACCATACTCCATTGATAATCGATCAGAAAGGTCAAGCTTGTGGCTCAGGTAAAGTGCATTATCCCAGGCAAATTGTTTTTGCAAACTTACGTTGGCAATGGTTGATTCTTCGCTGGTAGGTATAAATGTGCCCGGCCGAAACGTACGATACGAATTGTGCAAGCCAAATTTAATAGTGTTTTTTGGATTAATATAATATTCAAAATCGATTTTACCACTATATTCCCGTAAGTTGGCTGTCCATTCTACTCCAAAGCCAGGAAAATCCTGCACGTTTTCATAATCGAAATTACTGTAAATGAAAGTTGCGTTGCTAAACAATTTATTGCTGAAAATGTGGTTCCATCGAATGGTACCGGTTCTGTTTCCCCAATCCCAGCGAAATAGATTGTCCAAAAGGTCCATCCGGTCTCTACCATTGTAGTAGGATAAAAATAAATTATCGTTTTGGCTTATTTGAACGTTTACTTTGGCATTGATATCATAAAAATAAGGTTTGATGATTGCATCATCAGGAATAAACAAATCAAAATAAGACCGGCGACCAGAAATAATAAAACTAGCTTTTTCAGGCACTATAGGGCCCTCTACCATTAATTTTGATGATAAAATTCCAACACCTGCCTCACCTCCAAATTTACGATTGTTACCGTCTTTGGTTCGTACATCTAAAATAGAAGCCAATCGACCCCCGTACTGAGCCGGAATTCCTCCTTTGAATAACTCTGAATTTTTTACTATTGAAGAATTAAACACAGAAATGAGCCCAAACAAATGGGAAGGGTCATAAATAGGAGCCTCATCAAGCAATATGAGATTATGATCTACATTACCGCCTCGCACAAAATAAGCACTAGATCCTTCGCCAGAAACAAGTACCCCGGGCATCAATTGAATGGTTTTAATAATGTCTACCTCACCAAAAAGTGGAGGTAATTTCTTCACTTGCTGTATATCTACTTTCATACTGCTCATGGAGATATCTTCTACATTTTTATCTTCAGCCTCACCGGTAATTACTATTTCTCCCAGGGCTTTTACCTCTTCTGCCAGGTCTACATTTATTTGTAAATCGTTATCTAAATTTATAGTCTTAATTACAGTTTCGTAACTGACGTAAGAATATTTGATAGTGTATTCGCCTTCCGGTAGTGTGATTGAGTAAAAGCCATAGGCATTCGTTACACTTCCCGTACCAATTTCATTTACAAATACAGTAGCACCAATAAGTTCCTCTCCATTGGAGGCATCTCGAATATACCCACTAATCGTATATTTTGACTGTGCCCAAGCCGTATTGATTATCAATAGGGATACACCTAAGAGTAAATATTTAGGGAAATTTGCCATAATGCAGTTTGCAATACTTTGTGCTATTAATTGTTTTCTTAGGATCATAGACTAAATTATATATAGTTGCTGTAAACTACCATTCAGGAATTTAAAACAGATATTATTGATTTTATTTACAATGTTTTTTAAAATAAATATTGAATACAAATTTGTATTAACACTCGTAGAAACGATAATAAAGGTTATCCATTTTATATGAAAGGTGATTTTAATTGATAAGAGCACATTTTGTTATGTACTAAATTTAATATAAACGTTAATAACTGTGCAGCATAGTAAATAAGGATTAAAATAAGCCTGAAACAGCAAATAAACAATATGAGTTGAAAATAGAATAGGATGAATGGTAAATGTAAAGGAAAATGTAATTTAACTACCAATTATTTCGTATGTAATATGCCTGGCGGTAAGGCGCTGTATAAATAAAATTTTAATGGCAACTTTATGGTTAATAGCAAGTATAGTTTTAGGTGTATAAAAATTACTGCAACAACAATTTTTAACAATTGAGTTACCACATTTTTAAAAGAAGGAAATGAGTACCAACGGAAAAGAAAAAAATATAGATTCTCAAAATTATGACGACAGCCTGATACGGCAAGCTTTTAAAGACAAGGATTGGAATGAAATAAAAAGCGCTGATAGCTGGGCAATTTTTAAAATAATGGGAGAGTTTGTGCAGGGATTTGAAAAACTTGCTAAAATAGGACCATGTGTAAGCATATTTGGCTCAGCCAGGGTAAAAGAGGATCATCCTTATTATCAAATGGCCGAGAAGATAGCTGCTAAACTAGTAAGGCATGGCTATGGTGTGATTACAGGAGGCGGCCCCGGAATTATGGAGGCCGGTAACCGTGGTGCTAAAAGTCAAAATGGAAAATCGGTAGGTTTAAATATTCATTTACCTTTTGAGCAAGGAAATAATATTTATATTGACCCGGACAAATTGATTTCTTTCGATTACTTTTTTGTGCGCAAGGTAATGTTTGTTCGTTATTCGCAGGGATTTGTGGTTATGCCTGGCGGATTTGGTACAATGGATGAGCTTTTCGAAGCATTAACTTTGATACAGACTACCAAAATAGGAAGGTTTCCAATAGTATTAGTGGGCAAAAAGTTTTGGGCTGGTTTGATAGACTGGCTTGAAAATGTAGTACTTCGGGAGCAAAACAATGTAGATCCGGAAGACTTTGAATTGTTTAGCGTGGTAGATACAGCAGAAGAAGCTGTAAGCGTAATTGACGATTTTTATGCAAAATATTTACTTTCACCAAATTTTTAACGAATTGCAGCAATTTAATAAAATAGCGTTGGCATCACTGGCATGGGCCATTATAGTAGGTTTATTATTTCACTTTTTATTGCCTGGTGAGCAGGAAATGAAAAAAGTGGATAACGTGATTTATAAAACAATGGAGCCAAAAACGGTGGTGACTACCTACAATCCGCCGGAGCAATTTTATTTTGCCGGAGAAAAAGTTCCTCTTCATATACCTGATGTGAGGGAGCGCTTTGATCGAGAAATGCATGTAAACCTATATTATCATAGCAATACAATTTTAATGTTGAAAAGAGCCAAACGATGGTTGCCTGTAATGGGTCAGATTTTGAAAAAAAATAATATTCCTGAAGACTTCAAATATTTGCCTTTGATAGAAAGTAGCCTGGCTAACGCGGTAAGCTATCGGGGCGCGGTAGGTTTCTGGCAATTGATGGAAGGCACTGCAGAGGAGTTTGGTCTGGAAGTAAATAACGAGGTGGATGAGCGATACGATCCTATAAAATCTACAGAAGTAGCCTGTGAATATTTGAATAGAGCCTATCGAAAATTTGGCAATTGGACCAATGTAGCCGCCAGCTACAACATGGGCATGTATGGCCTACAACGCCGCCTCAATGAGCAGCAAGTAAATTCTTATTATGACTTATTGCTAAATTCGGAAACAGCTCGATACGTATTTAGAATATTGGCTCTGAAAGAAATAATCGAAAACGACAGCTATTATGGCTATGAATTTCCTGATAAACACTTGTACAGTGAAGAGCCAGTGAAACAGGTAATGGTAACCAGAACACAAAACGACCTGGTAAATTTTGCCATTAATCAGGGAATAAACTACAAATTGCTCAAACGACACAACCCCTGGTTAAGAACTGACAGGCTTACGGTGCGCTCTGGCGAATCATACACAATAGATATCCCAATTATTAATAAAGACGATCAAGACTCCTACGTTCATTCAGGAAAGTGATGTTGTCTTCGCCGATCAGGAGGCCCCGATCTTCTTTGAAAAATGCGAAGCAGGAGTTTATCATACTTTGCTACCTGAGCCTGGGTTAGTTGTTTTCTTATTTCACGAAAGTGTATAAAATTAGATTTTTCCAATTGATAATGCAGATTTCCTAGTTTATTGGTTATTGAGTCTATGCTTTCATCAGCCACTTGATCTTGCTTCATTTGCCGGTAAAGTCTTCGTTTATTGAGCATAATCTGGCTTTGCAAATCTTTAATTTCCGCAAAATGTGCCTGGCGTAAGTTACCTATTTTTTGTTTTTGCACCGTGGTAAGATTCAGCCGTTTATCGAGCAACCTTATACTATTCATTCCCCGCTTATCAGAATTTGGTGTTCTTCTGTTGAGCACAAAAAAACTAATGATTCCTATATTTAAAACCACCAGCACTACTACCAGCAATTGGTAAAATTTTGTTTCTTTCATTACTTAATTATTTTCGTAAGTAATTAATAAGTTATAACTATCATCCGGTAGCAAGTCATACTCGTTAGCAATTACATCAGACGTATTGTCTTTATTTTCATCGGAACTATAGTTGAGCATTACAGCAACATTGACAGAAAATAGTAATAAAACAGCTGCTGCCATTGATTGCCAGCGTAGGTCATGGCGTAAGCTTACTACTTTTCCTTCGCGTCTTTTCATGCGCTCCCTCAATTTTTGGTAAAAGTCGTCGCCAGCATCTGCATGCTGCAAATGATCCAGGCTGCTGAGGGTTCTTTCTATCTTTTCATTATTTTTCATCTTCATGATAATATTGGTTAAGCATTTTTCGGAGGTTTTCTTTGGCACGCTGCAAAAGCGATTCTACACCAGCTACCGAGGTTTCCATAATCGCGGCTATCTCTTTTTGACTTAGCATTTCAATTTTATGCAAAACAAAAGCTATCCGTTGCTTCTCTTTTAACTTTTCAATGGCATTCATTAAAATTTCGGCTCTTTCTTTGTTTTCCGCTTCAATACCCGGGTGCAAATGATAAACAGGTTGATTATTTTGCTCATAAACATCTTTTCCGGCCAATATGCTAAAGCGTTTTTTGCTTTTTCTGCTCCTTATCACTTCCAAACTTTTGTTGGTAGCAATACGATAAAGCCAGGTATCCAAACTACTTTCTTTTTTAAATTTATTAATGCTTTGATGTACTTCAATAAAAACTTCTTGCGCGGTATCTTCAGCATCTTCGGCATTGCGCAAAAACCCCAGGCATGTATTGTAGATTTTATTTTTGTATTTTTCTACAAAATACCGAAAATACCTTTCCTCGCCATTACTTATGGCTACGATCAGTTCCTCTTCGCTTATATGTTTTATCAGATCCAAAAGAAAAATATCCGGGAAAGTTAATAAAACCTCCCGGAGTTTATTTTATCTACCCCTCATTCTTTTGCCTGCTCTTTTCATGGGTGCTTGTGTATCTAGCCACACGCGCTGCTCCTCATTTAATATTTGGCGCACATCCTGATGCATGGTGGCTCTTTCTTTGGCTATGGTAATTCTAAGCTCGCCTATTGCTTCTATAGTTGAATGTATGGCATCCAAATCTGCACTTTCCTGAGTGCGTAAAGTTTGCAGGTGGGCTCTTTTTTCATTCATCTCGTTTCTAAGAGGTAATATGTCTTTTCGCGTTTCCACTGCTTTCTTTTGAATGGCTGACTTTTGCTGTTCACTCAAATCAGGTATTTGCATGATCACACGCTTTGCCGGATCACCCATTGCTCGCTTGCCTTCACCCCTCATGCCTTGCTTTCCATTTCCGGGTTGGGCTAATAAACTACTTACCGCGATACTGGCGATCATTATTGTACTAATGAATACTTTGATACTTTTCATAGTGATAATATTTAAATTATTTAATTGCTTTTGACAGGTTAGATGCCAAACAATAAAAAATCCTTCGGGTGAAATAATATTTTTTTTAAAATGATTAAATTTTTGACATGGAGAAAATTAAACGCGCATTATTTTTTGTAAAAAATAGTATCTTGAAAAACCAAAAGAAACAAAGTAGTAAAGTTTGCCCTCATTGTAGTATTAGCTTTATCAAAAAATTGGCGATTAAATGATTAAATACAAAATCACGAAAATAATAGCCAGTAATAGATAGATAAATCTGATTTTGATATTAAAATAAGATAATACTATATAAATACTATTGTTAGAAAATTTATAAAAGTAGTAATTACAGCATTAAAAAATTAAGATCAACCTCATTCTTACATAGTAGTTTCTTCTCAAATTTCCATCTTAATAGTCCTAATCATGGTAATAGGCAATTTAGGCATGGTAAATCATTTGATAATCACCGAGTTTAATTATTTGCTACAAAAAAATTACAACGGTAACAAAGCAAAATGATACCGATGGAATACTTACTTTATTAATTCTATCTTTATTGAATAAATACAAATTGACAAAACGATGGAGTTTTTAATCATTTTATTTTTCGTGTTGCTAATCAGCAACTTCGGTTTTCAAGCTTGGATGAAAAAAAGTAGTGGCAAAACCATTTTAAAGAAAAAAGGCAATTTCGTGATATCAGGAGAGACTGAATCATTGCTAATCAATTAAGATATTGCTACACCAAGATAATCATTCATAGGTTTCAAAATTTTGAATCCTTTGATTGCTTCATTTTTAAAATTATCTGACATCACATCCTGATCGCGGAATTTGTGATAAACGATATAGCTCTTCAGTTTTAAAAATTCAATGTTAGGATGATCAGTACTGTAGCCCTTTGGAGCTGTTTTTAATTTCTCCCCCTGAATTTCACCAAAAAAATTTCTAAAATCTTTTTGTGACACTATTTCTTTTAGTTCGCCTGAATTATAATCTACTTCCTGTCGAATCTTTTTCAAAATATCTCCTGGCGGAGCATAAATACCACCGGCAATCATTGATTCATCTTCAGGCTGCAGGTGTATATAATAACCTGGCTTAAATGTTTTCTTACCTTCCTCACTGATAAATGCTGCCATATTACTTTTGTACGGTGACTTATTCTTACTAAAGCGAATATCCCGATTGATACGAAAAATACAATTTTTGGGGGTAACCCCAACGATACTTTCATCAAATTGCTGAATTTCCATGATCAACATGTTCACAAATTCTTCGAATTCAGCTTTTGCCTCATGATATTGTTCACGGTGGGCATCCATCCATTCTTTGTGGTTGTTGTATTTCAGTTCCTTTAAAAAATCAAGAATTTTTTTCATAGGTTATAAGTAATTTACTACTTCCTCCAATGCAATAGCCCGGCTACCTTTAATTAAAATAAAAGTATCGTGATAAGAATTTGTTTGCAGGTAATTGATTAATTGTTGCTTATCCGTAAAATGTTTGGCTGCGGCATTCGCCTGTTTAGCCGAATTCATTTTCTTGCCACAAAATATCACTTCATCCAGGTTCATTTCAGCAGTAAGTTGGCCAATATGAGCGTGCTCTTCAGCTTCATTGTTGCCCAACTCATACATATCACCCAGCAATGCCACTTTTTTGGCTGCCTTCATTTTATCGAAGTTGTCGAGGGCGGCTTGCATAGAAGTAGGGTTAGCATTGTAGGCATCCATTAAAATGGTATTACTGCCTTTTTTGAAAACCTGGCTTCGATTATTGGCCGGCACATAATTGCGAATGGCTTCATTGGCATCCTCAGGGTTCACTTCAAAGTATTTGCCAATGCAAAGTGCCGCTGCAATATTTTCGAAATTGTAACGGCCCATCAGGTTAGTGAGCACCTCTACGCCATTTTCATCTAGATATTTGACGTAAGGATTAGCCTCTACTAATTCACAATGGAGATAATCCCCTGATTGAGGATAAAAAACCGGTGATTTGATCCTTTTGCTCATATTGGCTAAAATTTCGTTACTTGAGTTGACAAAAATTTTACCCTCTTTCTGTATCAGAAAATGATAAAGTTCGCTTTTGCCTCTGATTACCCCTTCAAAGCTCCCAAAACCTTCTATGTGGGCCTTGCCAATGTTGGTGATAAGGCCATGATTAGGTTCGGCATAGCCAACCAATTCAGCAATATCGCCAATTTTATTAGCACCCATTTCAATGATGGCAATCTGCACCTGATTACTGATGGAAAGTACGGATACCGGTACGCCTATGTGGTTATTAAGATTGCCTTTGGTAGCAAAGGTGGTATATTTTTGACAGAGTACGGCGTTGATCAATTCTTTGCTGGTAGTTTTGCCATTGGAGCCAGTGATGCCGATGATAGGAATTTTTAGCTGCCTGCGATGATGTAAAGCAAGTTGCTGCAAAGTTTGCAGTACGTCGGGCACCAGTAAACATCGGTCGTTGAGTTGAAATTTCTCATCGTCAATTACCACAAACCTGGCACCCTGCTCGAGTGCCTTGGCAGCAAACTGGTTGGCATTGAAGTTAGGACCTTTTAAGGCAAAAAACATGCAGTCCTTACTAAGCTGGCGGGTGTCGGTGCTTACGCCACTACAAGTAAGATAGTGCTGGTATATTTGATCAATCATTAGGTATAAAATTAAGCCGTTGATATGGCAAATATAAGGATAGCGCATGAACTACAAGTAATAAGGTCCAATACAATTATTCTTTGCTAATACTTATGATAATAATTTTAAGCTCTACGGAAAATTAACAGATTCTGGTCAATGCTGAATTTTGACGATTTTATAAATTCGGGGTACACTACAAAAATTAGGCAGGTTTTCAAATATTATATGCTTCCCCCATGGTTGGCATAGCCGTCAACCCAACCTTATCAAGGCCCTAAGTGGGCGAAATCAATGGGCGCATTATCTTATATAAAGGCAGCCCTAAAGCGATTGCGCCCATTCAGGGCTTTAATAATTTCTATTTATCTACCAAGGGCAGTATCCTTGGTTATTGATTGTAGTCCTTTGGAGCTAGAGTGTCTTTTTTATTAATATCTTTAGGTTGATGGGTATGCCCTGGTTGGTGACCTCACCAACCAGCAACCACTTCCCGATCCCCATGGGTTGGTGTCCCCACCAACCAGCAATTCACTTCCCGATTCCCCTGGGTTGGTGTCCCCACCAACCAACAACCACTTCCCAATTCCCCTGGTTGGTGTCCTCACCAACCAGCCAGAAGTATCCCCCATCAACCAAAACCGGAAAGCCGACAAAATAACGCACTTGCTTAATTGAGAATTTATAATTAACTAAGCTATATTATTTATTACTAAATTTAATTAAATGGTTCTAAATGAAATTCTGTGGATTAAAAATTTATACTTTGAAATTAGCAAGAAAGATAATCCTCTTTAAATTGTACTATTTAATAAATTTGTTTAGATGGACTGTAATTATTAATATTTAAAACTGATCGATGACTGATTTCTCAACCACCCCCTTATTCCACATACTTGGTAAAGTAGGGGTGATCCGCTAATGGCGGACAGGATCCTGTGATAAGATTGTATTTTATAAAATATGTATCATTTTACTTTTTCAGTCAATGTCTTACTCGCGAAACCATATAGAGCCAATTAAGCAGCAATTAAGCACCTTAAAAAAAAAGAGCAGCCAGATTAATAAAGAATTGTTTGGAGTAATGAAGTTAAGGTACAATATTATTAAAAGGCAAAAGATTTTATCTAAATGACAAAGCAACCACTTGTGACGATTATTATGGCAGTAAAAGATACTGAACCCTACTTACGGGACTGCCTGGATTCAGTTTTGAAACAAAGTTATAAAAATTGGGAGCTCATAGCCGTAAATGACCACTCAAGGGATGAGAGCCCAAAAATCTTAAAGGAATATGCCGAAAAAGACTCCAGAGTTCGGTTTTTCAATAGCCGCCGGTCAAAATTAATTCCAACCTTACAGGAAGGATATCGAGAAACAAAAGGAACGTTGATCAATAGAATGGATTCTGATGATAAGATGCCCGATTATAAAATACAGGTTCTGGTAGAGGAATGGCTTAAACATGGAAAAGGAACAGTGATAGCAGGAGGGACTCAACATTTTGTAGATGAAGGGAATGTGGGAGAGGGATTTATAAAATATGAAAAATGGCTTAATAAAATTGCCCGGGAAAGCTTGCACTATCAGGAAATTTATAGAGAGTGCGTCATTCCATCACACTGCTGGATTATACATAAAGATGATTTTGATGCAGTAGGAGCTTTCGACCCGATCATATATCCGGAAGATTACGACCTCTGCTTTCGATTTTACAAACAAGGCTTAAAGATTATTGGAATAGACAAGATTTTACATTACTGGCGAGATAGAAGTGACAGGATTTCTCGTACCTGGAAGGAATATGAGGACAATCGTTATTTTGACCTTAAATTGCGCTTTTTCTATGAAATTGACAGGGATCCCACACGCCCTTTGGTGCTTTGGGGTGCAGGCAGAAATGGAAAAGACATGGCCAGGCTTTTACAGTCTTATGGTGATAATTTTCATTGGGTATGTGATAATGAGAATAAAATAGGAAAAGATATCTATGACGTTCCAATAGAACATTATAAAGATGTGCTTACAATAGAAAATACACAAATCATAATAACTGTGGCATCGCCATCCGGAAAAAAAGAGATAGCAAAGCAGCTCCATTTATGGAATAAAAAACCTATAAATGATTTTTGGTTTTTTTCATAAAAAGGGAAATTCATCTGGCCCAAAGTCACTATTTAGTAGTGGTGATAATTTTCTGGCGCACCCGAATAAGCTTTACAGCTTTAAAAATGTATACACTATCGATAGCTGAATATTACCGCCAAGCAATAAACGAACAATTGCGAAGAATAGGGCTATTGTTTAGAGCAAATAGTGCGGAGAATATTTGAGATGCGGAGAAAAGCCATTATATTTACCGCATAAATTGCGGATATATGACATTCTATATACATAATAGAGAAAATTGGACTGATTTTACTTGGGATAACAAGAAAGTCCTATTGAAACTTAGTGAAACTAGAAACTTGCAAGGAAAACTACTTGGAAGAATGGAATCACTTGGATTTGATTTGCAGAATGAAGCCATACTTAATACCCTAACGCTTGAAATTGTTAAGTCATCTGAAATCGAAGGGGAAATTTTGGAAACAGAGCAAGTTCGTTCTTCAATAGCCCGTAGACTTGGGATTGATATCGCAGGTGCAATCGAATCGGAAAGGTATGTTGATGGTATAGTAGAAATGATGTTAAATGCAACTCAACAATATGATTTACCTCTTACCAAAGAAAGATTGTTTGGTTGGCATTCTGCGTTATTTCCAACAGGTTGGAGCAATTTGTTCAAAATAACGGTAGCAGATTGGAGAAAAGATACAAAAGGTTCGATGCAAGTTGTGTCCGGACCATTAGGAAGAGAAAAGGTTCATTTTGAAGCTCCATCCGCAGAAAGGATAGATTCTGAAATTGATAAACTTCTTGATTGGATTGAAAATGAAATGGAAGTTGACCCTGTTCTTAAGGCTGCAATATCTCATTTGTGGTTTGTAACTATACATCCATTTGAAGATGGAAATGGTAGGATAACAAGAGCAATAACTGAAATGATTTTAGCACGTTCAGACAAAAGTGAAAAACGATTTTATAGTATGTCGGCTCAAATAAGAGTTGAACGAAAACAATATTATGAAGTATTAGAAAGAACACAAAAAGGAGATTCTGACATAACCGAATGGATATTATGGTTCTTAGAATGCTTGCAAGGAGCTATTAACTCAACCTATGATGTGCTTCAGGTAGTTTTACAAAAAGCTGAATTTTGGAAAATTCATTCGTCTACTATTTTAAATGAACGTCAGCAAAAAATGATTAATCAATTACTTGACGGATTTACAGGCAAACTCACAACGACAAAGTGGGGAAAGATATGTAAATGCTCTCAAGATACTGCTCTTAGGGATATTCAAGACTTGATGAACAAGAACATTTTACAAAAAGAACCAAGTGGAGGAAGAAGTACTAACTATGAATTGATACAATTGCCAGGCGGTAACAGGCTATAAAATCCAATAGCCGGCGTGGTTCTTGGGATAGGGACACGGCCGAAAAGAAGCTTTTCGTACCTCTATCGGGCGATAGTGGAATGCGGCTACTGTATTTATAGCTGTCGTTGTGTAAAAAGAGATATGAATGATTTGCCATGGCTACACTTACAAGTATTGCAAATTGGAGATATTGCAGCAGCCATTATCCTAAGCCAACCATTTACTCCAAAAATGCATAGGGGGTTCACTGTCTTTAAATCCCTCACTTTTATACAGTGCTTTGGCATTTTCATTGTCGCTGCGTACTTCCAGGGTGATTTTACAGCAGTTATTTTCTCTGCCAATTTGGGCTACTTTTCTTAAAACCTGTTTGCCAATTCCTTTATTGCGATGCATTGGTAGTACAATCAAGTCATGGATATTGATCAGTGGTTGTGCACTAAAAGTGGAGAAACCGTAAAAGCAAGTAGCCAGACTCACATAATTTTCACCCTCCTTTGCCAGCAGCACAAATGATTCTTGATGCTTAGTCAATCCTTCCAGCATTGGTTCTTTCAGCTCTTCTCGCATAGGTGCATTTATACCCATTCCATCGCGCATGTAGGCATCAAGTAGTTCAATTACAGTTTCTTTATGTTTATCATTGGCAAGATCGGCAATTTCAAAAGTAATTTTCATAAATTAATATACTTCAAGTTCTTTAGCTTTAACAATAGAGGCATCATTAGGATTAATTAGATTGGGTAATTCAACATAAAAAATTGTACCCTTACCTTCCTCTGACTCAAACCATATTTTACCATTAAGCTTATCAAGTGACTCTTTTACAATATATAAACCAAGCCCGGTACTATTAGGACTTTTATTGGCTTTATAAAACATGTTGAATATTTTTGAATGGTGCTCTTCTGAAATCCCTAGGCCATTGTCACTTACCTTCAATAGTGTTTTTTGCCGAGTTACGAATGCTTCTATTTTTACATATGGATTATTTACGGCAGGGTTTTTATATTGAATAGCATTAGAAATCAAGTTGTTTAAAATTATTCTTACACGCAATACATCAGAATAAAAATCAATGTCGGCATTTTCTATTAATGAAATATCTACCTTTCGAGCTCTTTTTTCAAATCTAAGATTGTTTTTAATGGTCTCTATTTTATCCTGCAAATCTACTTTCTCCACTTGAGTTTCCTGTCGGCTACTCCGGCTAAAATCAAGCAAGTCCTTAATTAATATTTCTAGTTTGCTCAAGCTTTGCTCTTGCAAATCGAGCAATTCTTTTATGGTGGTAATGTCATTTTGGTCTTTAATAATAGTAATTATGCCTTTACTGGAAGCAATAGGAGCTTTTAAATCATGAGAGGCAATAGAAACAAATTGATCCAATGATTCATTGATCATTTGCAGCTCACTATTTTTAATATTTAATTGCCTCATGTGTTTTGACTTAAGCTTATAGAAGAATACTCCAAATAAAATAATAGTTAAGAGTAAAAGAATAATTGCAACAGTAATTAAGCTGTTGAGCTTGCTATTTTCTTCCGTCAGCTGATTGTCACGCTTTATAGCCTGCAATTCTTTTTGCTTTTGATCTAGCTCATAAGTGGATCTTAGTTGATTGTATTTTTCAAGTCGTTGATTATTAAAAATCTTTTCCCTTAGTTGATAATGATTTTCTAAATATGTAATCGCTCCCTTGTAATTTTTTTGTTTTTCCGCATTTGTATATAATCTTTTATTTATATCACTTATAGCAGCTAAATCATTTATCGCTTTTGAATAGTTTAAACTGACGATATACAAACTATCTGCTTCTGATAATCGTCCTTCATGTTCAGCAATCATTCCCAATGCTACGTAAGAATCAGCTAAATCTTTTAAGGGAACATTTTCTTTTAACCTGATATTCAACGATTCTCGATAATATTTTTTAGCTTGAGCATATTGCTTCTGATACCAACCAATGTTACCCAAGCAATATAAAGCCCGGCTGTACTTATATGGATCGTTCAATTGATCATATATCTTGGCCGCTCTTTCAAAATATAGCTCCGCTTTCTCATAATCATTTTCAGCTATAGCTATATTACCAAGATTGATTAATGTATATCCTATTCCCTCCTGATGACCTATTGCTTCCCTGATAGCCAAAGATTTTTCATAACTGCTTTTTGCATTCAAGGTATCTTTCAGCTCCTCGTATATCAATCCTAAATTATTGTAGCTATATCCCAGGCCTTTATCATTTTTAGCATATTCATCAAGTTTTAATACTTGATATGCATATTTAAGAGCTATTTCCCATTGATGCGTATCCCGATAAATCATTCCCTTGTTGTGTAAAATATTGGCTACTTGCACCGAATCTCCTATCTTCCTGCTTATTGACAAAGCTTTTTGGTAGTAGGCTAATGCTTCTGAGTAATTGGCTTCATAATAATAGGTAAGTCCGTAAAGTTTTAATACTTCAGATTCGTCTTTAGCATTATGTTTTATAGCCAACAGATCTAATGCTTTTTGTAAAAATTCTCTCGATTCTGTGGGGTTTGATATTCTTATATCATTGGCATGAGCTATTAAACTATCTACGCGTGTTTCAGTGCTTTGATTAGCTTCATTGTAGGTAGCAGCATTTAAAAATTTTGGTAAAAATAAAACCCAGAAAATAATTAATAACTTAAAGTTGTTCATTAATAGTAGATAAAGTAGGAAAAATTAATTAACGCTGGTTTGTATTCATAAAAGTATATAATCATTTATTATTATTATTATTAAATGGTAACCATTTTTATTTAAGTTAACCTCAATTCTTACATCAACCCTATTAATAGTTGTATTTATTTTGCCACCATTGCTTTAGTCGCTTTCGCAATTCTTCCTCCCTGGCATTGAGACCCGGATCATAAATTTTGGTACCTGCAATAGCTTCAGGCAAATACTCCTGGGAGACAAAGTTTTTGTCATAATCATGAGCATATTGGTAATCTTTGCCATAGCCCTCATTTTTCATAAGTTTAGTGGGCGCGTTGCGCAGGTGCATGGGCACTGGTAAATCTCCCTTTTGCCGCACCATGGCCGAAGCATTTTTAATAGCCATGTAACTGGCATTACTTTTAGGAGAAGATGCTAAATAGGTAACACATTGCGATAGTATAATTTCAGCCTCCGGGTATCCAATTACATTTACTGCATTGAAACAATTAGTAGCCATTACTATTGCAGTAGGGTTGGCATTGCCTATGTCTTCAGAGGCAAATATCACCATGCGGCGGGCTATAAATTTCACATCTTCACCTCCTGCAATCATTCGGGCCAGCCAATATACCGCGGCATTGGGATCACTACCTCGCATTGATTTTATAAATGCAGAAATAATATCGTAATGCTGTTCTCCTCCTTTGTCGTACATAGCCACTCGCTGATGTGCCGTATCTATAACTTTTTTATCGGTGATGGTAATTACTTTTTCCTGCAAGTGAGCATCAATGGTTAGTTCCAGCAGGTTGAGTAATTTTCGGGCATCGCCCCCGGAGATGTTTAATAATGCCTGAAATTCTTCCACTTTAATCTCAAATTGCTGCAAATATTCATCTTTTTGCAGTGCAGCTTTAATTAGCTTTTGCAAATCATTTTCCTGCAAGGGTTGCAATGTATACACCTGGCAGCGAGAAAGTAATGCTGAAATAACCTCGAAAGATGGATTTTCTGTAGTGGCGCCTATCAAAGTAATTATCCCTTTTTCTACCGCTCCTAATAATGCATCTTGTTGAGATTTGGAAAACCTGTGTATTTCATCGATAAACAATAATGTTTTACCTTGAAAACGCGCTTTGTTAATCACTTCTCTTACTTCCTTTACGCCCGAGCTTATAGCACTCAATGTAAAAAAAGTGGCGTGTACTTGGTTGGCAATTATATTGGCAATAGTTGTTTTGCCTACGCCGGGAGGACCCCATAAGATCATGGAAGGTATACTTCCGCTCTTTATTGCTTTATGAATAATACCTTCGTTACCAACCAAATGCTGTTGACCGATTAAATCATCCAGATTGGCCGGCCGCAATCTTTCTGCCAGAGGTGCTTTAGGTTTTGGTTGTGAAGCCATAAATTATTTTTTCAACTTTTTCATCTATTGGTGGTTCTACATTGATCATTGTAAAAATGTCATTTAAATATCTTTTTGCAAATGATTTAATTTAAATACATTTGTTATAAAATTTTATTATTATGAAGCCTTATCTAAGCATATTATTATTGTTATTCTTTTTTTCTTGCAAACCCATTTCAATTAGTAGTACTGTAAATTCCAATGAACCTGCTACTGATTACCATACTTTTTATTGGATGCCTGGCATTGAAGAGCAGGTATCAAAAATGAATGGTTATGTTAATGCTGAAATTATGAACATCGTTGAAACAAAGTTAGCCAAAGAAATGATTTTGAAAGGATATCGAATAGATAAAGATAATCCCGAAGTATTGGTAAATATTGAATTTGTAGGAGCAGAAAAGAAAACCCCCGAAATGGCCCAAGAAGCGGGATATAAATATTGGTCTACTTACGAAGAAAAAGAACTACCAACAGGGTCAATGATAATTGAACTAGTTCATTCCGGTAAAGAAAAAGTTTTCTGGCAAGGCATAGCTTCAGACTTTCTTCATGAAAAAGCAGGTAGAAATTCCAGACGGGTAGAAGAAGCTGTTCATATGGTTTTTGAGAATTATCAAAACAAAATTTTCCTGTAAAAATTTTGTTTATTTTCAACAGCATTTTCATTATCTTGCGTAGTTCAATCTTGTAAACATTACACCCATTTAAGATAATGAAAATACGCTCTTTATATTTATTAACTGCCCTTTTGCTTTTTGGCTGTCAAAAAGAAAATACTACTTCCGGAAAAATCAACCCGGTAATACTTACCACTGAATATCTTGAAAACCCTGCAGTAGTTGACGTTTCCCAGCCCCGGCTATCCTGGATCAATGAGGCAGAGCCTGGCGAACGAGGGCAGGAACAAACTGCCTGGCAAGTGAGAGTAGCCAGTACACAAAACCTGTTATCAGAACCTGATCTTTGGGACAGCAAAAAAGTAGAAAGCAATCAATCCACTTTGGTAAAATACCAGGGAAAACCCCTTACCTCCAGGCAGGAATGCTGGTGGCAGATACGTACCTGGGACAAAGATGGCAATCCTTCTGCCTGGAGCAAACCGGCTTTTTGGCGCATGGGTTTGTTGGAGCAAAAAGACTGGCAAGCCGAATGGATTGGCGCTCCCTGGCAAAGCGAAGAAGCACTGCCCAAGCCAACCGGCGGGCCAAATGCTGACTTGCAGAACTTTCCTCCTCCCGCTCCATTATTACGAAAAACTTTTCAACTGGAAAAAAAGGTGGCAAAAGCTGTGGTATTTATTACCGGGTTGGGATATTTTGAACTTTATGTAAATGGAGAAAAAATAGGAGATGACGTGCTGGTGCCCAACCAGACCAACTACGGCAAGCGGCCTGAAATTGAAAAGGCTCTTATTGCCCTGCCTGATGAATTTAAAAAATACAAAGTAATGTACCTGGCTTATGATGTAAAAGATCAGCTACAAAAGGGTGATAATGTAATCGGGGGCATCTTAGGCAATGGTTTTTATAATCCTTCAAAATTTTGGGCGGGTGGATACGGGTCTCCCCGGCTACTGGCTCAGTTACATGTGACTTATAATGATGGCAGTGAAGAGATAATTAAAAGTGACCAAAGCTGGAAAGCAAGTAAAAGTGCTATCCTGATGGATATGGTCTACTATGGTGAACATTACGACGCGCGGCTGGAGCAGCCGGGATGGAGTAGTCCTGGATTTGATGATAGTAAATGGGAACCCGTGGCTTCGCGAGAGGCACCTCATGGCCAACTGGTAGCCCATACCGCCGCTCCGGATAAGGTTTTAGAAAAATTTGAACCGGTAAAGATTACCAAAACTGATTCCGGTACCCACCGGGTTGAATTTGGGGTAGAGATTTCGGGTTGGCTGCGTTTACAAAATGTTGAAGCTCCTGCCGGACATAAAATAAAAATTAATTACCTGAGCAATCTATTTTCCGGCGACAATACTTATATTTTTAAAGGAGAAGGAAAAGAAACTTATGCCGCACGTTTCAACTGGTTTGTTTTCAGTGGCGTGGAGATAGAAAATTGGCCGGGAGATTTGTCTGCTGATCAATTGGTGGCAGAAGCCGTGAATACTGATGTACCTGTTTCAGCCGAATTTGAAACAGCCAATCCACTATTTAACAACATCAATAAAATCTGGAAGCGAAGTCAAATTGGTAATATGCATGGTGGAATCGCTAGTGATTGTCCTCACAGGGAACGATCAGGTTATACAGGCGACGGTCAGGTAGCCTGCGTTACTGTATTGCACAATTTTGACTCCCGCGCATTTTACAACAAGTGGATTCATGATATGATTGATGCTCAGATTGAAGAAACTGGCTATGTACCCAATGGGGCGCCATGGCAACCAGGCTGTGGTGGTGGTGTGGCTTGGGGTGCTGCTATTTCCATCATGCCCTGGGAGTTTTACCTACACCATGGCGATATAGATTTACTTGAGGATGCTTATGATGGCATGAAAGGATATATCCGTTACATGAAAACCTGGGTGGATGATGACGGCATCATGTTTTCGCAAGCTACCGGAAAAGACGGTAAAGTATTAAAATGGCTCAACCTGGGCGAATGGTGTGCCCCTAGTGAAGATCATGCCTCTCAACCCATGGTGCATACTTTTTACTTTTGGTATTCGGCTCAAATTACTGCCAAAACAGCACGTGCACTAGGAAAAATTGATGAAGCAGAGAAATATAAGCAACTGGCTGATGCTACAAAAAAAGCATTTCAAAAGAGATTTTATAATAAAGTATCCAATACTTATGGCAATGGTGGCGGCAACGTGCTGGCTTTGACCATGGGTGTACCGGAAAATCAAAAATCAAAAGTAGTGGCCGCTTTGAAAGCCAATATTCTGGCCAACAAGAAGCACCTCGATACCGGTATTTTTGGTACCCGGTTTTTGTTTGAGGTACTAGCTGATAATGGTCTACAATCCTTGGCCTATGAAATTTTAAACCAGCGTACGTTTCCCAGCTTTGGCTACTGGCTGGCCCAGGGAGCTACTACTACCCGGGAAAAATGGGACAACGGTGGCTCGCATAATCACCCGATGTTTGGCGGTGGTCTGGTATGGTTTTATCAGAATCTTGCTGGTATGCGGCGTGATGAAAATCAGCCTGCCTACCGACACATCATTTTCAAGCCTCAGCCGGTAGCAACTTTAGGTTACGCCAAATATTATAATCAAACCGACTTTGGTAGGGCGGGAGTACATTGGCAGAAAGACAGTTCTGATTTTGAAATGAAAATATCAGTTCCTGTGGGAAGTTACGCCACCGTGTATATTCCTGCCAAAGAAAATCAAAATATAATAGAAAATGGACAGGAACCCAAGCAGGAAAACTATGTGAATTATAAAGGAAGAGATGGGGAGTATGAAATTTTTGAAGTGGGCAGTGGTGACTATCTATTTGAGGTAACGGAAGCAAGTGATAATAATTAAATAAAAATAACTCCAACACCGGAGATTTAACATTCATTTAATAAATTTAATAATGAGTAAATCTACAGAAAAATCCGGAGCTAGAGCAGCTAGGCTTTACACAGATCTACAAGTTAAGGCTTTATCAGGTAAAACCATTATTGGTAAAGCAATATTCTAAAGTCTCAGAACAAGTCAATCTTGCAGTAAACTCATAATCACCCTCAGGTTTTTTAATAGTCAATATTGTTTTGCTCGAAATGCTATTGCATTCAGGAGTCTCATTTATAGGTAAAAATGGTTCCTCTAAAATACCTACAAGCGAACTATCTAAATAAATCTCCACATCGAATGGGCCACATCAGTTCAAAGCAAATTGTGCATTTGTATAAAAAGTAACTGTTCCAAAATTATCTTCTTTCTCACAGCCTATCATTATCACAGATATTACAAATAAATAAAGCAAACTTTTCATATTTGTCAGTTTTGTTATATGCTTATTTATCAATTGACTTAACTAAAATCCCATTTTCGTAAAAATCAATCGAAGTGAAGTTTTCTTTTTTTATCATAATTAATAAATATGGTCTACAAATAACTTCACAAAGATGTAAGTTGTCAGAGTTATATTCAGGTAGATTATAATTAATAATTAGCTTGTTGCTTTTTAAATTTATAGCCTCAATCGACATGTCAGGACAACTACATGTTGGCAAATCCTTCGTAATTGCAATTTCAATTTTATTTGTAAAATCATCTGAGTTTATCAAGTTAGAATTATCATTAACTGATTTTTGGGTGAAAACAGTATTTAAATCTGAAGTGTCATTTAAAAGTAAAAATGTTCCATGTTCATCAGTCTCGTAAAACATTCGGACAGAATAATCCTGATACGAATTATATGAAATATCAACTTCATTTTCTTTATTTATCACAACTTGAAATTAAAGTCATTAAGAAAATTAAGGCTGTTAAAGAAGAAATTATTCTCATTGTTTTTAAATCAAAAACCCAGTTAAATACATCAATACGAATTGAAAATTTGGGTAGGTACAAGCAGAAAGCCCCTAGAATTAAGCTCAAATGCGGTGTTACATGAGGGTAATTTTCAGGAGCCAATATTAACAATTACTTTCAAACCATATACCTACCTATAAATAGGACAATCCCAATATCACCACATCATCTTCCTGGATTTTTATAATGTACATAATCGGACCTTGTCATTTCTATTGAATGACGCCTCGGCATTTTGTTATCTTCATGAGGCTCCTTTTATATGGCAGCCGTCAACCCCGTTTTTTCTAAAATTCGAAAATTATTTAATGATCTCATGTAATTTCATTAATTTTAATGACAGCCTCACTGCCAGTAATGAGCTATCTTAGCCCTATAATATAAGTCTGGGAAACCATATAGTACTCTACATATTACGATACTCAGTAGAGGTATAAATACTGTTGGAATTGATGCAGTTGGTACTGAATCTGACCCTGGTCCCTACAAGAATCTAGTTGTAATAATAAAGTCATACCATGTATGACAATACCTTAAAATTGGAAAATTTAAGTAAGATCAGGAAGACTGAACAAACACATTTGATATCTCAGGAAAACCGCCTGTTATGTAAATGGTACATTTCGAAATGCCGTTTGGATATCCGGGAAATTAAAAGCCCCACTACGGCGGTTCGAAACTTGAGAATTACATCATTTATAGAACGAGTAAAATTTTTAAATCCTCCATCCAGGTAACCATTTTGAAGTGGTAGATATACCAGATGGTGACTTTTTGTTGGGAATGTGCCTGGTCCACTTAAATGAAGCTAATAGTAATATGTTCGATAACCTTTATAAATTTTAATTATGATTAATGTAAAAAAAACCAAAAAATTAATTTTCAGAGCTTTATCTCTTTTATTCTGCGTATCGGTCTTATTTTTTTCTGTATCCTGTGGGAGTGAGGAAAATGAAGGTGAAATGACACCAGAGGCAGCTACAATCACGCTTGCTGATATTAATAGAGGCGAAGGTGCTGTAAATGTATCAGGAGATGAACAATTCTCACTTACCACTGATGGCACACTGGTAGCTTCTCCTTTAAGTGCAACTATTAATGGAAAGGACTATGAAATATTAAGGTTATCATTAACTGACCAGGTGGGATCGGAAAACCTGTCCGTTTCATTGAGTTTTTATATACCGGATGCCCTGAATAGAACCAGCCCTCCGGACGGGACTTACACAGCTACTACGGAGGGAGCGGCATTAGATGAAACCTATGTAGAAATTTTTGTAATAGGTGCGGATGATAGCTACAATACATTCTCTCTTTCAACTGGAACCGTCACTGTGTTAAATACAGACTCAGAAGAGTTTCCTTACAAATTTGACATCGAATTTGATGTTCAGAACTTAAAGTCCTTTGATGATCTTACAGTTGATGTGCAAGGAGTCATAAAATGGGGTTTGTAACGCTCTTCAACTTTTGACACTTTAGCAGGCTTACCGAACTGATATCTTGAACAAAAACGCCAAAAAATGAAATGTTTAGTAATACTTTTGATTCCCTGTATTTTACTATTAATTACCTCATGTGAGTCTGTGGACAATGGTGGTCCACAACCTCAGCCAGGTCTGGAGACTATTACAGTTGAGAAATTTACT
>Ga0207419_1000584_pt1 | contig 31456 bp, 27 predicted proteins | sample ElkSloMetagenome_4_FD_184723 | JGI IMG/M metagenome (GOLD analysis project Ga0207419, IMG submission 184723) | Hot spring microbial communities from Elkhorn Slough, Monterey Bay, USA - MD2A (version 2) | ecosystem: Environmental > Aquatic > Marine > Intertidal zone > Estuary: Microbial mat ... | reverse complement strand
CTTACCAGTCTCAAAGTAGGAAAACCCACTGCTGCAGTCATTTTTCTTATCTGGCGAAACTTGCCCTCGGTAAGCGTAATGGCAATCCAACTGGTAGGGCCATGACGATCATCTCTTACCGGTATTTTTCTGGTAGGAAAAATAGGTTCAATTTCCAATCTTTGCACACCACAGGGCTTAGTTTGATGCATCTTTCCTTCTACATTGATTTCAAAACCTTTCCGAATAAGCTCCATTGATTCATCAGTGATCAAGCCATCCACCTGAACATAATACTCCTTTTCCACCTTCGAGCTGCGGATCTGTTCGCTGAGTTTACCATCGGTGGTAAGCAGCAGCAGTCCTTCCGATTTGGCATCGAGCCTGCCGATGGCCATGATACCCTCCGGAAAATGATACAGCTCACCTAGCATCGGTTTTTTCCGTTTTTGCTGGCCACTTATAAATTGTGACAAATAGCCGAAAGGCTTGTGGAGCTTGAAATGCATACATGTTAAATTCTAATGCAAGTTTAGAAAAAATTTATAAATGCAATAGTAAACTTTAGGGTTTAATGGAAAACTGAAGTATCACTATGGATAATTAGCCAAACTTATTAAATTCGCAACGCTATAAATATCATTTGTGTATGTTGCAAGCAGTTGATTATCAGGATCTATCAAGTATCGTTTTTACCAATAAGCCAGCAGATAAATTGCCTACGGAGGCTTTGGAGTTTATATATTCAAAAAAGCTTTTTAAATTTTTTGTGCCTTCCGAAATTGGAGGACTAGCGTTATCCTTGACTGACTCATTAAAACTACTGGCAGAGGTTGCCAAAATTGATGGAAACCTGGGCTGGTTGCTATCCACCGGATCGGGTGCCAGTTATTTTTTTGGTTTTATGCAACCTGCTATTGCCAAGGTTGTTTTTTCAGCACACGATGCAGTGATAGCAGGCAGTGGTCATCCTTCCGGAATCGCCACTCCGGTAGCCGGAGGATATAAAATAAGTGGAGAATGGAAATATTGTAGTGGTGCTGATCTAGCCACTTACTTTACCTTCAATTGCAAAATTGGAGATAGCGAGGAAATATTGGCTTTCATTTTACAGCCCTCACAAGTTACTATCAAGCAAGATTGGGATGGTTTTGGATTAAAGGCGACTAGTAGCCATTCCGTAGTAATCAACAGTGAATTTATACCCGAAGAATACACTTTTAATATTGCCAAGCCTCCTGTTCATGATAATCTAATATATAAGTTGCCATTTCTTCCGTTTGCCCAGGCCTCTATTGCCACGGTAGGTTTGGGTATTGCCGAAAAACTGATTAATGTTTCAACATTATATGCTGAAAATAATAGTAAACATTGGCAACCTGGCCGGTATACTTTTGTAAAAGAAAAACTGACACGACTGGCCTATGATTTAAACCGGAGTAAAAATGATCTCTTTGAAAACGCGGATATAGGCTGGCAACAATTACAAAACCGTCAATTAACAGAACGTTGGCCCGAGTCCATCGATCAACTGAGTAAGGCACTTTCGAGGAACTCTCTGCGGGTAGGCACGGAACTTATTCCCTACCTGGGTATGGCCGCAATCAAGGAACATAATTATATTAATTACTTATGGCGTAATTTACAAACTGCTTCACAACATGTATTAATTACTCCTTTTGAAAAATCTGAATATATTTAATCGATTTTGATTCCCAAAGTTAAATAAAAATTTCTACCATCGGCTGGAACAATCCCCGGCCCGGGGTAACCTGACGCTCTTCGGGTAAAATAAAAGTTGTTGGTCAAATTATTCACACCGGTTTCAAGTAACCATTCTTTAAAACTGTACCGTAGACTAAAATCCATTACCTGGTAATTGGGAATCAAGCCTTCCACTGCTGATGGCACATAAGAAGCATTGGATGCATCGCTAAAGTGCTCCTGTACATAATTGTATAATAAAGAAGATTGCAAGCTGCCCCATTTCAATTCTAAACCGGTTCTAATCATAAATGGAGGAGTCATTTCAACAAGTTGGCCTTCTATGGCTTGTTCATTGGCTTCCACATAGCGAGCATCTATAATGGATACATTGCCAAACAAGTTTAAACTGGCGCCCTTTATATTCGCCAATTGGAACAGATTAACTTGCCCGAAAGCCTCTAAACCATAATGTCGGGAATTACCTATATTGGTTCTCAACCGGAATGCTCTGAAATTTTCATCACGTTTAAGTATATTGCCAATTCGGTCGTTGTAGTGAAGCATAAACACACTTACATCAAAGTTGTAAAAATTGTCTTTATTGGCTCTAACTCCTACATCCAGGTTAAAACCTCGTTCATCACCAATGGATGGATCTACCTGTATATTATCATTGTTAACCCGAATATCATTAAAATTAATTGATCGAAAGTTTTGGGAAAAATTACCGTAAATTTCAAGTCCGTTTTTCTTTTTATAACTAATGCCTATTCCTGAAAATAAAAATGATCGGCTATTTTCTCTTTGTTCAAATACTTGAAAAGTAGAGTCTAGTGCAAATCCAGTTTCGGGATCAATTACTAAAGTACTGCTGGAATAATAGCCATTGGCAGCAGTAGTAATATGCTCAAATCGGATACCAGGAGTTACACTCCATTGCTTTCCGAGGTTGAAAATATTTTCAGCAAACACGGAGAAATTATTGCCTGGAAAATCAAAATCAGAGTCTTCTAAATTATCGGGGTTTAGAAAATAAAAATCGGGGCCGCTTTTTTCATTGGCCATTCCTTGTTGCCTATGGGTAAACCCGTGATATAGTCGAGTGCCCATAAGCAACACGTTGGTGTTATTGCCTAAATCATAATGCCATATCAATCGGGTTTCATTGCCATAATTTTTAAAATCATCAGAAAATAAATTGCGGGGGCCAGCATGATCCGGGCGATCAATTCTCTCCAGGTTGCCCAAAGCATCCCTGCCACCCAGTAAGCCAAAATTGCGGATGTTGAGCTTTAATCGGCTGCTGATTTTATAGTCGATCATTAGGGCCAGTAAATTCCAATTGACTTTAAACCAATTCCGATCTCTTTTAGAAAATCTGGGGTTTTGCTCAAATTCATTATCTGTTAAGCCTCCGGGTTGTTGGGCAAGATAATACATGAAGGTATATTGTCCGGTAATTTTTAACTTGTCATTCACCTGCAAGCCCAGATGTGTGTACCAGGTGTCTAAGTTGAACTCACTGTTAGGCCGCCATCCATTTCCTCTTTTATGTTGATAAAAGCTATAGTAGTTTAATTTTCCTACCTCCCCTCCTACACTATTAAATGAATTGAATAAACCAAATGACCCGACAGTTTGCCGACTTGTAAATTCAAAATTTTTATCTTCCGGGCCTTCTTTCAGTTGGAAGTTGAGCAATCCGCCAAACTGTGTTCCATATTGCAAAGAGGCTGCCCCTCTTACAATTTCAATTCTTTCCACTGCCTCTGCCGGTGGGGTGTAGTAGCTTTCAGGATAACCCAGGGCATCGGCACTTATATCATAACCATTTTGTCGAACGTTAAAATTTGAGGTGCGATTTGGATCGAGGCCACGCACGCCCAGCGCCAATTGTATACCGGCATAATCATTTTCCCAAATATTCAGGCCAGGCACTTTTGCATATATTTGCCTGCTGTTGTTGGTAGCCAGGTTAGCCGTAATTCCCTGCATGCTAATCACCTCGGTCTTTTTTGCTTCGTAGATGGCTGCTCCTTCTACCGAGTTGAGCCTGGTAATATTGGCGGTAAGCTGCTCATCCTTTATAACCAACTCATTCAATGTTTGGCTCAATTCAGTTAAATTAAAATCTAGCTCCATATTTTCACCCTTAAGAATAATCCTTTGAGGCGTTACTTTGTAGCCAAGAAAATGTACTGCTATCTCGTATTCGCCAGGATTTAATCCACTGATAACATACTTCCCAAATTCATTCACGATGCTTTGATGACTTGTGTTTACTACAAAAACACTGGCGCCTATGGCATGAATCTTTGAATTAAGCTTTACCTCACCAGAGATAGAATACGTTTGTGCTTTTACCGAAAGGGTAAAGAAAAAACAACAAAACAATAAAACCAGGTAATGCTTCATAATCGCTTATTTTCAAAGGGTAATATCCATGATTTGTGCCCAATACCATAAGATTGAGCCGCCAAATTCACTGACGGGTCTACCAATAGCTTGCTGCCACTACCGTTTAAAGTAGCATATACTTCTGCATACACTTCCACATGGTCGTATCCTTTTTTTTCAAATTCCTTTTGCAAAAACTTAGAAAATTGCCAAATCATATCAGGCTGGGTGGCCATCATTTTTTCCTGGGCAGGAGTTAAATATTCATAGGAATTAACAACCCGCCATTCTCCTGTAGTCTTATCCACTACTTTAAAACTAGCATATCCCGCTTTTTCCATCAGCATAACCCGCCATGAAAACCGATACCCTTGCTCGTGCCAAAATAAATTCCCGGGGTACAACAAATGTCTCCAGGGCAATGTTATTTGTAAAAGCATAAAAAAGGCTAACCCGGTAAGTGCCATTTTGGAAGTGGAAAAAAGACTTGTGCTTTGTTGTTGAGGTATCGCTGGTAGTGTTCGGAAAGAAATTTTATCAATGATATTTTGATGAAAATTACCCGAAAAGAAAATTATAGCAGCAAATATCATGATGAAAGGAAACATGCCGATGGGAAATAAAGCCCAGGTAAGCAGGTGGAAAATCACCACTGCGACAAAAGCCCATTTTCTGTATTTTGTATACAAAAGTAAAAATGGAATACTTAGATCATACAACGCGCCAGCCCAGCTAAATAAGTAAGCAGTGGCTTTATAATTAAATAATTCGCCTATAATGGGAAGGTTGTTTTTGGCTGGCAACCACATTTTCAGTGGATGGGCATGCAACAACCAATCAGTATTAATTTTGGCCAAACCGGCATAAAAGTAAACCAATCCAACTTGCAATTTTAAAATATCGATGGTCCAGCGGGGCACCTGCTTTTGGGCAATGGATGGATTGCGACATGCATCCAGTGAAAAATAGCGATTGGCCGGCAACCAAATTATTATAAAAGCAACGATGCTGATAAAATAATAATGGTTTAAATAGTAGGTTTTATCCAATAACTCCACATAAGTAAAAAGCAAAAAAAACGATACTGCTGCTACACGATAGAATAAGCCAACCATAATCAGTATACAGCATAGGCCCATAAGAGCAAATATTACGTACATACCATTGCCTCCTAGCGGCTTCACCCATTCAAAGCCCAGGTAAGAAAAAAAGAATTGAGGCTCGATATATAGCTTACTTATCCAGCCTTTGGCAGCAAACCGAATAGTGCTAATCAACATTAAAAGCCCAAACGCAATCCTGAAAATTGCCAGAGGGGCAGCAGATTGAGTTTGGGCGATATAATTATTCAAATGTTTTATCAAGATCAGTCTCCATCATTGTCAGCGTAGGTAATAGTTACTCCCATGGCCGAAGCAGCATCTACTTTATTCAATACTACCAGTACTTGAAGTGCATTGTAAGCAGCTTCTACAGCAGTTTGGTGATCCGTTACTGCAGTTTGTAAAGGTGGTGGTATCGTTTCAAGCAGATCGATTGCAGCGGAATACCTTTGATCAATTTCTTCAGATAATGTGCTACCATTAAATTGCACATCAAGCGCTTCCAGGTAATCATGTATGCCAATACCATCTTGCGATAAAACTGGACTTTGGCCCCAATACATTTGGTAGATAGCTCGTACATTGGCAAGAGTGAGTTGTAAAGAAATGCCAGAATACAATGCTTCAACATTGTTAGGAATAGGAATACCGGAAGATCGAATACCCAAAGGAATCCCAATTTTTGCATCCCGGGTAAATCTTTCAAAATGCTGATTGTAAGTATTAACCAACATGCTTAAGCCACTTCCAACATCGGTGCCATCCCTACTAATGAAATCTTCTGAATATTCACCAGAAGTCCATTCAGTAACCACGGCATCTATTCTTGCTTTCATGTCTGCTATTACGTCAATCAAATACTGACGTGAATTCTCGCTGTTGACATATTCATTCACAATTGCAATTTCACCTTCCGCTATGCCATATAGTAAATAATCTATGGCAGGCAATCCTTTAGCATCATTATTTGATAATGATTCGAGGTTGTAATCGCCCGAGGCAATGTTGTTATCGATTGAGATAAAATCTGCTGGAAATGAATTGGTTGAAGTTCTTAATAATTGATCCATGGCAGGGCCAAATTCATAAAAACTAACTCTTTGCCAACTTAGGTAGGTATCTTTAAATACTTCCCGAACAGCATTCAAATTGTCAGCATCGGGAGTGCTTGTGAAAGTATTTACAACTGTTTCCAAATTAGCAACTTCTTGCTGATAAACCTGATAACCCGGAACAATTATGTTTTCTGCATAATTAGTAAGCATTGCCTGGCGATCAAAGTTTACCACTTCGCCGCCAGAATTATCGCAGGCATTTAATATTCCTGACAAAATTATTATGAAAATGTACTGTGAATATTTCATTTTATAAGATATCTTTTACATTATCCAACTCCGGATAAGCAGCAATTAATTTAGCCATAGCATCATTTAAACTGGTTACTGAAACCGTCCAGAAATCGCCATCCGTTCCGTAATCAGTATTTAAAATAGCATCGATATCATTTTGTGAAATTTTCTTTTGTGGATGATATTTCAAGGCCATAGTAAAGTTATAAGCCTCTGAAAGATGGTGAAACAAGGAACCCATATCGTTGGCGCTTAAGTCAGCTTTGGCATTGTTGATATAATGCAAAGAAGCGGCCGCTGCTGCCAACTCGAGTTGTTTGTAGAGAGCATCTCTTTGCTCGTTTTTGATGGCCATATCACCCGCGGCAATAGCAGCCCGGCCGGTAATGAAGGCATCTTCTAATGCACCATAAATATCCAGTTGCTCAGGAGTGGTACCCAAAGCCGGACCGGCATATTTTGCCCAGTATTTGTCATCATCGTCTCTGGGAAAATCAGCGGGTGCTCCATAATAACCGAAAGCTTCATCCCAATGATGCTCCAATGGGGTATAATTTTTCCCTTCAACCATATCCGTATTTTCCACATCGTTGCCTATTCGATTATCGGTTAAATAAGTATTATAAATTTGATGTAGGAATACAGCTCCCATCAATCCTTTTTCAATGAATTGCGTATATTCCCAACCTTTTTCATTTACCAGTATAAATTTACCTGAGGTACCTCTTTCTATTCTGCCGGCTACACCATCAGCAGCTTCAGTAGGATTGGCCACGTATGCTTTGCTCATGTTCTCAGTTTCTAGAAAAAGATCTTTGAACCACTGAACGTCGGCCAGAAAAGTTTTGTCTTCTAATTCTTTGCCGCTGGTATTCAAATCCTGACTTGCAAAAGGGTCGTTTTCATTGGCAAACATATTGAGTAAAACCTGTGAGCTTACTTCCTCACCCTTGTCACCTTTGCTTACTTCTGATTTTATAGCGCTTAACATATCCCTACGTGTTAATTGACCTGCATAATTCACGCTTGATTGTCCATTTCTCTCAAAGCTGTAGGTATTTGGTATTTGCAATTGAGGTTCTTGATTTTCGTCGTCGCAGCTTGATAAACTAATGAAGAGTAATGCTGCAATCAGTAATATTGGTTGTCGTATCATTCTATATTTATTTAGATTAATTATAAATAAGCCCAAAGTTATAAACCAGATAAGATTAACCGCAACCTTATTTAGAATTATTTTAAATAAAAATCAGGAAATACAAAAAATAGATGTTTTTTTGTTTAAGTGGATTTCTTGAAGGTTCAACATATAGTAAAGATAGCGCTTACCAGGTCTTTTTTTTAAATCTTTCCTATATTTATTGGCTGTTACAAAATTGCACAAAAGGGAAATATTAACTAAAGTTATTAATCAAAAAATCTCCCGGACTATAAGCTAATCCAGGAGATTTTAATATCGAATAATTTTTTACCTGCTGGCTTCGCCTTTAGGGGTTTCTCCCACTGGTACTATTTTATAAATTATTCCGGGGTTTTCTACTGCTACATAAATGTAATCATCATTGCTCATCTCTATTGCCCTAACCCTTCCTACATTGGGCAATAGCTTTTCTTCTCCGGTAACTTTGTCATTTTCAATTGTGGTAAGATTCACGTATTTAAATCGCAAGGATCCGGTAAGTATGTGGCCTTTCCAGGGTTTGTAACGATCGCCTGTAACGAATGACATTCCGCAAGGAGCTATGGAAGGAACCCAATATATTTTTGGTTGCGCCATTCCTTCCATTTTGGTTTTGTCGGTAAAGCTGGTACCATTGTAATTAATGCCATAAGAAATAGTAGGCCAGCCATAATTAACACCAGGTTCTATCAAGTTGATCTCATCGCCACCTCGCGGCCCATGTTCATGTTCCCATATTTTACCAGTGGCCGGATCCATTACCACACCTTGTGGATTCCGATGACCATAAGAATAGATGCTTGGCATTGCGCCTTCCTGATTTACAAACGGATTATCTTCGGGTATACTACCATCATCATGCAACCGGTGAATCTTGCCACAGTGATTGTCGAGGTACTGTGGGTTACGATTACGATTACCTCTATCCCCAACTGATACAAATAAGTAACCATCTTTGTCAAATTGAATCCTGGAACCGTAGTGATGGCGCGTAGTGCTATAGGGTAAGGCTACAAAGATATCTTCTCCATCAACTAGTTGATTGCCATCCAGCCTTGACTTGTGTACTGCAGTGGTGGCCAATTCTTTACCACCTGATTTTATTTGCTTCGAATAAGTAAGATAAATCACATTATTACTTTCAAAATTCGGATGTAGCGTTACCTCCATCAATCCTCCTTGCCCTTTGGCCACTACATCAGGTACATTGGCTATGGCTTGTAGCTGCTTATCGGTAGTTAAGCGGTACAAAGCACCAATTTTATCGGTAATCAGCATGTCATCGTTGGGCAGGAAAGCCATGGCCCATGGGTGCTGCAATCCCTCTACTACTGTTTCCAGGGTGTATATCATGTGCTCTGATTGGAAGGTATCCCGGGGATTAAATTGTTCTTTGGCAAAATCGTAAGTAGCCACATCATTCATCGCGTTCCATATATAGCCCACCAACTCATCGATTTCTTCTTCAGAAAATGTTTTTTGAAATGATGGCATACCCTGGTCTGGATAACCATTTGTTATAGCTTTTGCCAGATCTTCTTTGCTGCGATCGCGTGAATATTGCTGATCGGCAAAAGATTTCATGTATTCGCCATGGCAACCGGCGCAATAGTTTGCATAATTTACTTTGGCGTTTCCAAAATCATGAGCAACTGTATCTTCTAAAAAAGATTCTTTGATAAATTCTTGCTCGCTTGACTTAATGCCAGATAAGTACATCAGAAAAGATAACAATATAAGTGTAAAAGCTTTTAACATATGCTATATATTTGGGCTAATGAAATAAAATTATTTTGAAATCACGAAGATAATGATTTTTCATAAATGAATATTCTCATCTTTTGTTTTATATAATCATATTTAAGCAGTATGAATAGTGTACTCTCTTTTATAGCATTCAATAATACCATCCTCAATGTTTTTATTGTAGCTATGATTACTGCTTTAGCTACCGGATTAGGAGCTGTACCCTTTTACTTTATCAAAAACATATCAAGTAAATGGTTGGGCTATGCCAACGGAGTTGCTGCCGGATTAATGCTTGCTGCCAGTTTCAACCTGGTACAAGAAGGTCAGCAGTATAGCCTATGGCGAACCATAGCCGGGCTCATGATCGGTTTGATTTTCATTACCATCAGCCAGAAAAAACTGAGTGAGCGTAATGACTTACATATTGGTGCCCTAAAGGGTGCAAATGCATTAAAAGCTTTACTCATTGTAGGAGTAATGACCATCCATAGCTTTGCTGAAGGCATAGGCGTAGGTGTTTCTTTTGGCGGTGGCGATAGTTTTGGTTTGTTTATTTCCGGTGCTATCGCGGTACATAATATTCCTGAAGGATTGGCTATAAGCCTGGTTTTAATTCCTAAAAATATTTCAGTGACCAAAGCTATGTTTTGGAGTATTATTTCAAGCATTCCTCAACCTCTGCTTGCAGTTCCGGCATTTCTTTTTGTAGAAGCTTTTAATCCTTACCTGCCGGTTGGTCTGGGCTTAGCTGCAGGAGCCATGATCTGGATGGTATTTTCTGAAATAATTCCCGAGGCTCTAAAAGATAGTAAAAAAGAGAATGTGGCCATAATTGTAACAATTGCCATAGCCGCGATGGTTATATTTCAAACACTATTAAAAGCCTGAATGATTTGTTGCAAAAAAAATTACCAATTAGTTTTTATACAAAAGATAATGTAGTAGGCATAAGCAAGGAGCTATTGGGTAAATATCTTTGTACCCACATAGATGGGCGGTACACTTGCGGTATGATAGTGGAAACAGAAGCCTATAGCGGCATCAATGATAAAGCTTGCCACGCTCACCTGAACCGACGCACAAAAAGAACCGAAATTATGTATGCAACTGGCGGCGTAGCCTATGTTTATCTTTGCTATGGTATCCATCATCTTTTCAACATCATTACCAATGTAAAAAACAAAGCCGATGCAATATTGATCCGGGCGATTGAACCTACCGATGGGTTGGATGTGATGCTACAAAGAAGAAAAATGGATGAGTTGGCTCCTAAAATTACTGCAGGTCCTGGCACGGTAAGTCAAGCCCTTGGCATAAACAAAACCCACTATGGAGAAAGCTTGTTCGCTAATAAAATTTGGCTGGAAGATAGAGGCGTTGAAATTAATGACTCAGCAATAATTGCCAGTCCACGGGTTGGAGTTGCTTATGCCGAAGAAGATGCCCTCCTGCCCTGGCGATTTCGAATAAAAGGTAATATTTATACCAGTAAGGCCAAATAATTACATCCAGATTATTTACCGATTATCTGGTAAAATACTTGTTAATGTAAATTTTACCACTTTTCTGCCGAAATTACGTTTAATTTTGCAAATCAATGATCGCATAATTTTGACAAATACTACCGGAAATACTGATCTAGGGCCTGATTCTGTTATCGAACTTCTCTTTCGCACTTATTTTGCTCCACTTTGCAAATTTGTAAATAAAATGGTGCACGACCAGGCTTTGGCAGAGGATATCATTCAGGAGACATTTATTCGCATTTGGAACAGTCGGGAAAACCTGGATACGACCAAATCCATTAAAAGCTATCTCTACAAAATTGCATACAACTACACCTTAAATCACCTGGAAAAGCAGAAAAACTTTACCATGCATGATTATTCAGAAGTGGATAAGAAATACCAATCTGCACATGCGGATGAGCAAATAATTAACCATGAGTTGCAACATAAAGCAGCGGAAGCTTTGAACAGCTTACCTGTGAAATGCAGAGCAGTATTTATCATGTGCAGACATGAAAACATGACCTACCAAGAAGTAGCAGATGCCATGGAAATTTCAGTAAAAACAGTGGAAAATCAAATGGGCAAGGCCCTTAAAAGTCTTCGTCAGCAATTGAGCCCATATTTCGAGGTGATAAGCCTGATCCTATTTCTCAATTAATAATCTACTTTGAAAGCAAGGCTGAAGCATAAAACAAAAAAAATAAAAATAATTATAATGAGGCATAGGGGTATCCAATACTTTTCCGGTAATAGCATTAGAGGTCTGATAGAATGAATGAAACTGAAAAATACCTGGTATTAATTGCCCGCTATCTGCAGGAAAATATTTCTGTAGCAGAAAGAGAGGAATTGATGCGGTGGGTGCAGGAAACCGAACAGCACCTTGTGGTTTTCAGAGAAATGGAAAATACCTGGAAGGCAGGTGTGGCCGACGATGATTATGAACCGGACGTTGAAAAAGGTTGGGTCAGGTTTAAAACAGCCATTACAGAAAACAAATCACTGGATTCAGAGCCAGGAGATAACGTACGTCAGCTTTCCTGGACACAAATTTCCCGCTGGGCGGCTGCTGTTTTATTGGTGATTGCTGCCGGTGTATTGCTTTGGCAGTACCAGGCCAGCGAGGAGCTATTGGCAGTGAGTACTGAAGCTGGTGAGACCAGGAAAGTATATTTACCTGACAGCAGCATGGTAGTGCTCAATGAAAATTCACTTTTAACTTACCAGCAGAACTTTCTGCAGGAGAGAAAAGTAAATTTATCCGGTGAAGCATTTTTCGAGGTACTGCAGACCAATGGAAAACGCTTTACAGTGATAACCGAGCAAAGCAAGGTGGAAGTTTTAGGTACTTCTTTTAATGTGAAAGATGACGCACAAACGGCTGCCAGTGTACATGTGGTAACTGGTTTGGTAGCTTTTACCCCGATTGAGGAAGAAAATTACATCTACCTAAAACCCGGAGAATATGCTACCCTGGATGACTTGGAGCAAAAAGAGTCGATTGAAGTACAGGAATATGCTTCCAATATGTTTGAGGCCTGGCGAACCAAAGAGCTGAAATTTAACAGTATTTCCATGCAAAAACTGATTACCGACCTCAATCAGCATTTTGATGTAAATATTACTGTGGCTAACCAGGAAATATTGCAATGCCGTTTTACCGGAAATTTTTCAGATCCTCAGCTGGACGAAATAATAGATGTACTGCAAGTATCAATGGATATTTCAGTTGAGCGCAGGGATAATCAAATCATTCTATCAGGCTCCGGATGTAACTAAAAAATTAACTTTAAAAATTTAAGATCATGTTTAAAATATTGAGTCTGATGATAGTCTCATTGAATCTTTTGTGGTTCTTTCAGGTAGTTGATTTGGACAAAAAAATTGATGTCAGTTTCAATAATATTACCTTAAAAGAAGCACTGGAACATTTACAAAATGAGAATATCAACTTGTCTTATGTAGACAATAAATTGCCTTTGCACCAATTGATTAATTTCCAGGGAAAAGGGGTAACTGTAAAGCAGGTTATCAGCAATATTTGCCAGCAAACAGGCATGGAATATCACTTGGTGGGTAATCAATTGGTACTGAAACCTGCAGCAGTTAAAACTTCGGAAAAGAAAAAACTGCCCGTTCCGGATGTAAATGACAAAAGTAAAGCAATTGAAAAAACCGATACCGAAACGCCGAATGATTCTGTGATCGAGCAGCCCAAAGAGGAATTAGCTGTGGCAGAAATGCCTTCCACTCAGGAGCAATCAATAGAAACAAAAAGTCCTGAAGCGGCCAATGAAGAAAAGGAAGCTATGAATCGAGCAAAAAATGAAACCGCCAACCAGGAAAGAGCTATAGAAAAAAAGCAGGAAAAGCCCAAAAGGTTGAGATCTTTCAAACCTTTGGTAAAAGAAACCTCAGGCGATTATGAAATAATGCCGTATCATTTGGGCTTTATTTATCCCATTAGTACTAATGGAATCAAAGCCGGGCAGTATGTAAACAATTTCAATATGCATATATTGGCTGGTTATGGGGCTGGTCTCGATGGTATTGGGTTATCCGGTTTGGCTAATGTGAACAAGGATTTTGTAAAAGGGGTGCAATTTGCAGGCCTGGGCAATATCACCGGACGAAAGGTAGATGGAGCCCTGCAATTCGCTGGTGTGATGAACGTAACCGGGGGCAATGTTGACGGAGCCCAGTTTGCCGGGGTTGGAAATATTAATAATGGAACGCTTAACGGAGCACAAATTGCCGGAGTGATGAACGTAGTGGCCGACTCTTCAAAAAGTGCCCAGTTTGCCGGGGTATTCAATGTGGTAAACGGTCGGCAGGAGGGTTTTCAGGCAGCAGGAGTTTTCAATGCCAGTGGCGATGTAAATGGAGGTCAGGTGGCCGGGGTGATGAACCTGGCAGTGGGCGATGTAAAAGGCACCCAGATAGCCGGAGTGATCAATGCGGGACGGAGAATTACCGGCAGTCAGATCGGCCTTATCAACCTGGCGGATACGGTAACAGGAGTCCCGATAGGATTTCTAAGCCTGGTGCGTAAGGGGTATCACCATGTCGAATTGTGGACTTCAGAATCGTTTAATGCCAATGCGGCCATTAAATTGGGTGTACCGGTTTTTTACAACATTTTTGCCTTATCTGTACACCTGGATCCGGACAATACAGGCTGGGCCTTTGGTTATGGTGTGGGTAGTCAGGCCAATATATCCAAAGCTTTTAAAATGAATTTTGACCTGCTAGCCTATCAATATTTTGATGATAATAACCGCATTCATGACTGGGAATATTATAATATCCTTAATCAGTTTCGCTGGCTTACTTCCTGGCAACTAGCCAAACATTTAAGTATTTATGCAGGCCCTACTTTTAATGTACAGATTTCAGATGCTGATCTTTATCCGGAAGGAGTAGAAAGTCCCCTGGCACCTTACAATTTTTATGATGAAACATTTAACAATCAAACCAATGTAAAAATGTGGATTGGGTTTAATGCTGGTCTGCGATTTTAATAAATTTTAACCTAACTAACACAAAAAGATAAAATAGCGATGAAAAAGATATTATTAATGTTGATTATACCAGTTTTTTTGCTGAGTGGTTGTTGTTTCGATTGCTGGGATTGCGAAGATGGTGAAGGCCCGGTAGTAAGCCAGACGCTGATTTTAAATGATTTCCATAGTTTTGAGTTGCTGGGAAGTGAAACAGTGATTTTACGGCAGGGAGAAGAACAGGAAGTGGTGGTGGAAGCACAGCAAAATATAATCAATCTATTGGAAACAGGCGTACGGAATGGTCGTTGGGATATTGAATTTGAAGATTGTATTAGAAGTTACGAAGATGTTGTTATTTATATCACCCTGCCGGAAATCAGCAGTATTACACTTTCAGGTTCAGGATTAATTCAAACATCTGACTGGCTAGTGGCTAATAAAATTGAGCTGAACCTACTGGGCTCAGGTGAAATTGATGCGTTGATTGATGCTGAAGACCTAAAAGTTGATGTCACTGGTTCAGGCAAAATAGTATTGGAAGGTGCAGCAGATATTGGAGATTTCAGAATTACAGGATCGGGAGTTGTAAGTGCTTATGAATTGCCTTTGATGGATTGTAACGTCAATATATCCGGATCAGGGAATGTAAAGACCAGGTGTAACGATAATCTGGATATTGATATATCCGGCAGCGGTGATGTTTATTACCGGGGTAATCCGAATATCAATAGCAGTGTTTCCGGTTCGGGGAAAGTGATCAATGATAATTAATCATTAGCTAAATATATTGAAGGCGAAGCTGGTAGAGCTTCGTCTTTTTTATTTGCAATGATTTAATAAACTGAATAGTAAATAATTTCTCGCTTTATTCTTCTTAAAAGCAATTGAAAATATTCTATAAAAGATACAAAAAATTTAGTATTCTATCGAATCCAGAAGAAAATATATCAATAAAAAAATCAAATTAGTTTGAAAGCATAAATTGGAAACGCAGCTTTTGTGATTCCGACAAAGATGAATATTTATCAAAAAAGAAACCAAATTATCCTAAAGGAAATGTAAGCCCAACCATTGTATGGCCAGGCTTATGAGAAGTAATTATTTTCTTGTTTTTCTTTTCTTAGCAAAAGATGCAGAAACAAAATCTTCTTCATATTTTTCCTGAACTCTTTTAACTTGATTAGGTGCAAGTCTTTTTTGTAGAATTTCGCTTAATATGTTAGTCACAAGAAGCTCATTTTGACCGACTTTATCTCCAAATACTTCATTTAAAATTAATTCATCAATAGTAGAAGGGTCTACAAATTCATAATTCCCTGTCATCCCAGCTTTGGGTTCTACAAATTCGCCAGTATCCTTGTCTCTTACCAGCATGCCTTCTTTTTTCATTTTTACAAGCTCAAGTACTTTCTTTGCTTCTATCATTTTATTAAAATTTTTGTGGGTTTTAAAAAATCGTATAAAGTTGCCACTAAGATAATAATTCTTTATAAAAATTACAATAGATGTTGCAACATCTATTACTTAAAAATTTTTCAATATAGAAATAATCGTTTCAAATAACACACAATAATGTAAAGATTTATTTAATTTGAATTTAATAACAAATTATGCAATTAATAATCAAAATAGGTAATAGGTGTTATCTGAATAGATATTACCTATTAACTTTATTCGTCATTGCTCCTTAAATTTTTAGCTGGGTTACATGTGGCAACTTAATAAGTTTGGGATGTAATCGTTATTTAAATTTTTAAAAAAACATTCATGATAGCAGGTAAAACCAAAAGCCACTGCATATTTTTTAAACTATTAGCCTGTGTAAAATTTTTTCAAACTCCTAATTTTCATAGTTTTAGTGAAGATTACTTTGCTATATCTTCACGTAAAGGGTTTTTCAGATAATATTGTTTATATAATAATGCAAATGCTTTTTTCGCTTGTGAATAAAATATGTAGCAGAATTGTTGGATTATGCATAAGAGTTGCTATTAACAAGATAAGCAGATGAACATATACAGTCCAATTGTATTTATTTTCTTAAAAATTTTATTTTTCTATAGATAGCTGTAAGCAATCAAGCGTAACATTTTAAAAATTTCAAATTTATTATCACTTAGATTTGGTCAATATTTATATAATATTCAAACCAACTACTGCTTGATCAAAATCGGAAAGTTATATCTGCCAACGAACATTCAGCTTGAGCAAACATTACTAACTATCAAAAGATTGATTATGAAATGAAAAAAGAAAACTTGCCCTATAAAATTTGCCCGATATGTAAAAAACCATTCTTTTGGCGTAAAAAATGGCGCAATTCATGGAAAGAAGTGAAATACTGTAGTGAGCGCTGTAAACGTAATAGAAATAATTTACCGGTTAGCTAATCTATTATCAATAGAATAATCACCTGCCCCTGTAAAGAATAAGGCAATAAAAGGAATGGCGTAAATTAAAGCAAATTCCTTTTTTGAAAACGGGTCATCGCCATGAATAATAAAAGCAGCTACCAGCATAGTGATAATAAGAGGAATAACGGCAAATCGGGTGAATAAGCCAATCATAACTAATATGGAACAAACAAATTCGGCAAACACAGCTAATAAATAACTGATTTCACTACCCACGCCCAATGGATCTGAAAAAGAGTGAAATGATTTAGAAAAAGAGGCTAACTTGGGTAAGCCATGTTGAAGCAGCATAAATCCACCTATCAAAACTCTAAGCAATAGTAATCCCAGATTGATGTTATAGCTCTTTCTTGTATATTTCATCTTTCAAGTAATGGTTGGTTTGTTGTCAAATTTAGGCTAAAAGACTCAATTGCAGAAATGAATAAATTGTTTATTGAAAGACAATATAAACAAGAAGTTATGACAATATAAATAATAAAATGATTGTACAATAGGCTATCACACAATCATTTTACCATTTAGCCATTACTTATATTTTTGTACTTTTATGTCAAACATCATGCGGTCACTATTCATCAACCTTGCTTTAATGGCACCTTTGTAGCCAGCAGCATTTTCAAATAAAATAATACAGGGTACACTACTATTACCAAAGCTATTTTGACCATTGGTTATGGTTAAATTTTCCAAAGCTTCGCTATCAGAAATGGCATCAAATTGTTCTAAGGTCAACGCATTATCCGGATAATTAGGATAATTATCAACTATCACATTTTGTCCTGCTGGTATTTGTAAGTCGTCATTGGCATCATCTTTTGGATTATCAAAAAAGTACATCGTTTGGCCCCATTCCACAAACAATAAGTCAATTAGTGGTCCATTAGTACTATTTATCTCAGAGTCTTTGTAGGTTTTTCCAGTTACAGTAGAAAAGCAACGCCCATAATCTGTACTTGTTCCATTCATAGCCAATTCTACATCTTTAAAAACTTTAACACCATTTTTCCCTGCTATTTGTACGTCTTTTGTAAAGGTGTTTGATTCAGAACCTCGGGTAGCTATAAGTTTGATTGTAAACTCCCCTACTTTATCTACAGTAATTTCAGGATTTTCGGTGGTCAAACTATCCTTGTCCGCACCTTCACTAAAAATCCATAAAAAGCTTTCTGCATCAGCTGAGGATTTGTTTTCTAAAATTACTTTTGCATTAGGAGAATCGCCACTAACTTCAACTTCGAAATTGGCAATTACAGGATCTTCTGACGGGGTACATGCAGCACCTAAGGCCAGCATGATTGAAAATAAATATAACTTAGTTTTCATTTGTTATTTTTTTATTAAAATATTTGATTATTTCACCAAGTTATAAGCAATTGCCTTATTAAAAAATCAATATGATCAGTATTATGTACAGGGGTAAGTTTCAGTTAAATTGGAAATAGTTATACTTTAAGATCAGGATACTCTAAGGGTAGTTTTTGTAAGGTACTTAATACCTTTTGAGCAATAATATTTCTGGCATACCATTTTTTATCTGCCGGTACAATTGTCCATGGGAATGGTTTATTACAATTATCAAATACCTGCTGGTAGTAATCAAGAAATTTTTCCCGATGCTGCGTTGAAAGAAAATCGTCCTCACTAAATTTCCAGTGTTTGTCTGGTCTCATCAGTCTTTTTTTAAACCTTTTCTTTTGCTCTTCTTCTGATACGTGAAGATAAAATTTTAACACGGTAATACCACTTGATTTTAATAGATCTTCAAAATGATTGATATGAGCAAACCTTTTTTCTGCTGTTTTATCATCAATTAAATCTTTTACCCGGGTAACCGTTACATCTTCGTAATGGGACCGATTGAAAATCTGAACCATGCCTTTGCGAGGAGCGTGTTTATGTACGCGCCAAAGAAAATCGTGTTGTAATTCGATTTCAGTAGGTTGGGCAAAGCCTTTCACTTTTAAACCCATGGGATTTACTTTACGAAATATCTTTTTGGTGGCACTATTTTTACCACTGGCATCGAGCCCTTGCAATACTACCAGAAGCCCATGTTTGGCTTGTGCATACATGGTATCCTGTTCATTAGCAATTTGGTTAAATAGTTCTTTATTTTCTTCTTTAACGTTTTTTTTATCAATATTACTTTCAGGAACTGTCGGTTCTTTTAATAATTTTTTCATTAGTAGTTATTTCTAAATATTCATTTTATAAAGGAAGCACTATGTCTTTTATTCCACCTCTTATACCACTCCACCAATAATAGAAAAATGAGCGGGTATCTTCTTTATTAAAAGACACATCGGCATTGGAGCTGTTGTCTCTTTTTAAGTTATTTTCTAATACCAAACTGCTAAGGGCTTTTAAAATAGGCGCCGATTCTCCTGGTTTTTCTTTAAATATTAATTGCATATTCTGATAGGCCATATCTACAGTACCACCAGCACTTTCTTGATTACCCGAAAAATTGTAGGTGAGATTATTGAGGTTGCCATTAGCTTCCAAACTCATCAATGGCCCAATTAAAGGATCAAGTGCAGCAAAATTGACCGGAGCAAGATTTCCACTAGCAGAAAACGGATAATCATTACTTGCCAGATTAAATGTAAAAACAGCTTTTAGATTGGCAGCACCCATAAATTTAGCATCAAAATCAAATCTTGCCTCCGGATTATCGGCAAGAATTGAAGAATCATTGGTAATATTGGTGGCGTTCATTTTTAAATTTGTAAAAAATAAATCCCCGGTATTGGCTGCATCTTTGGGTTGAATCTGATATAGAAATTTTGAATTCGTTGTATTAATACTATTTATATTAAGCAAAAATGAAGCGTCTGCTAAAGCTTTGGATGGCATAGGTCTTATCTTATCTGCATTTCGAGGTACATTTTTATCAATGTACATTTGCAGATTAAGTGAGTCCATATCAATATTGCCTACAGTGAAATTCATCGGATGGCCTCCAGGAAGCTGCCAATATAAGCTATCAAAAATTATTTTTTTAATGTAAACGTCATACATGGGCTTTCTTTCCGGAAATCTTGATGAATACTCACTTTTCGTAAATTGTGGATCAAATGAAAATTCGTCAATTTCTAACTGGTGCTGTGCCAGATTAATTTTACCAGTACTTAATTTGTACTGTGAGTCAGGCTGGAGGCTTAGAGAATCGATTTTTACTATGACCGAATCGTAATTAAAAGGAACCTTTCCAGCCATTGAAGCACTATCTACAACAATATTTTGTAAGCTAAAGGACCTTAATTGCAGGTTAGAATTTAAAGAACCTGAGAAATCAACATTGGCTTCCTGTAAAAGAATTCGATGCACTTTTATTTTTTCAAAAATATTTTGGCTAAATAATCCTTTAGAAGATTTATTTTTCTCTTTATTATCAGATTTTTCCAGATTCACATTTAGTTTAGGTTGTTTTAGTATGATGGCTTCGGATTCTATTATTTCATTGAAAAGAAAGTTTGAAATATCGAATGAACCTAAAGAAAGACTTTGCAAAGTGCCCTCTATCGAACTACTGTTAGAATCTACCGGAGTAAAGACTATGTCGTATAAATTCACTTCCCTGGAAAAAACATTGACACGGGTATTCTCAACATTTACTTGAAAAAGCTGATTATCCTTGTTTATTTTTTCGGTAAGCTTGCTACCAATATACCATTCTGCGCCAAACTTTAGTGTAATGTATAATATTACCAAGATGACAACAATTATTAGCGAAATTTTAAGTGGCTTGTTCAATTTGAGAGTTATTTGGTGCTACTCTAAGCTAACTGGCACCCTACTCATATGTTTTGTAATGCCAAAAGGTGAAGCCTTATCAGTTAATTATTGACTTTAATTTTTGCATTAACATTTTTGGCCAATGCTTGGTATTTTTATTACTTCCAATTAACTCACCATAAGATTGCAAGTGTGGTACATTGTCAAAATAAATCTTAACCATTGCCACCAATGGCACAAAAATTATCATACCTGCAATGCCCCAGATTGAATTTCCGATAATAACAATAAGAATAATGGCTAATGGGCTTAAATTTACTTCCGAGCCAAGAATAACCGGCTCCAGCACATAGCTTTCGATCAACTGTATGATAACTATAAAGGTAGTAAAAAGCATAATTTCTGTGAGTGAATAGCCGGTAAGTAGTACCACAATTATGGGCAACAAGCCAGAAATAAACGGCCCAATGTATGGAATTACAGTAATTACTGTACCTACTACTGTAAGTAAAATGAGGTACTTAATATCAAAAGCCAGGAATAAAATTACGTACAATACAGCTAAGACTGACATCACCTTTATTCTACCCCATAAATATTGATTGGCTACTCTACTTATTTTTTCTACCAGATCACGGGTTTTTTCATGGTTTTTCTCAGGTAGCACTTTCTTAATGAACAAGGTATATTTGCTACGATTGAGCAACATTAAAAATATATAAATATGAACGAGTAAAAACCCTATTAAAAGGCTCATTAGTTCAGTTACTACATTTTCAACTAATTTCTCGGCTGATTCGGAAATTTCCTGACTGTTATCTTCGATATATTTTACCTGTTCTTCATAGGGGATTCCCAATTTACTTTCAATGAAATTTTGTACTGCTCGCAGGTGCTTTACCAATTGTTCTTGAAGCTGGGGTAAATCATCAACAAATAGCCCCAATTGATTTAAAAATAAAATAAATACACCACTGGAAATCACAAAAAACAACAAAACAGATAAAGTAGATGACATGCCCCTATTCGTCCATTGCTCCAATTTGTCGGCAACCGGCCTTAGCAACATAGCTAACAAAACACCAAAAAAGAATGGAATTAAAATACTATCGGCGTAGTATAATCCTATAACAAGTAGAAAGAGAAATAAGAGTACTTTAATAGATAAGCCTAAAGATATGCTTTTCATGAATGGTGATCGGATTAGTTATCGGTTTAACTTATCAATGCAAACCTTGTTTAAAAAGCAGAACTAACTGATAAGATATAATGCCGGAAAGCTTTAAAATAAATCATATATTTTCTATTGCAAAAACGACCGTGAAAGACTGGCTGGATGATGAACCATTTTACTTGAGTGCAGGTGTAGCCTATTATAGTCTATTAGCTTTGCCAGGATTATTGGTGTTAATAATTCGATTGGTTGGCACCTTTTATAAAAAAGCAAAAGTTAAGACTGAAATTACTGACCAGGTAAGCCAAATACTGGGTAGCGACGTTGCTCAGCAAGTAGAAATAATAATAAAACAAGCAAGCGAAGCTCCTGATTCATGGGTGGCTACAATTATAAGTATTGCCACTTTAGTATTTGGCGCCACCGGTGTTTTTTTTGCATTACAAAAATCGCTCAATAAAGTTTGGGATGTGAAAATTAGCCCCAAGAGTGGCATTATGCACACAGTAAAATCGAGAGCTATTGGATTGGGCTTAATTGTAGTGGTGGGTTTTTTATTATTGGTGTTCTTGCTAATCTCCACTATTTTGACAGTTATCAGTAATTGGATAGAAGCCAATTTACCTGATTATCTTTTTTATTCAATTTACCTTATAAACTTTATTTTATCCACTGGTATTTTTACCTTACTTTTCGCGATAATTTATAAAGTGCTGCCAGATGTAATAATAGGTTGGAAAAGCTTATGGGTAGGTTCCGTCGTTACTGCACTACTATTTAATCTGGGAAAATACCTTATAGGTATTTATTTTGGCAATGCAGATCCCGGTTCTTCTTATGGTATTGCAGGCTCTATAGTGGTATTGCTATTGTGGGTATCTTATTCTTGTTTACTTATATTTTTTGGAGCCGAGTTTACCCAAGTGTATGCACGAAGATATGGTCAACCAATAAAACCGGCTAAGCACGCGGTAAAAATAAAACTAGTGGAGTACGAAGAAGAAAAAGGAGAAAATGCAGAATAAAAATTAATCTATTTGACCTTTATGAAAAAACCGATTGATCAAATCAATTTCGCTGGACAAAGCTTCTTTTAAAGAACCCTCAAATACTACTCTTCCTTTATCTAAAAATATGATACGGTCAGCAAGACGCATGATACTGGCCACTTCGTGAGTAACCAGTACTACACTTATTCCTAATTGATTCTTAAGATTTAAAATTAAATTGTCCAAAGAGGCCAGAGAAATAGGATCCAAACCAGCTCCGGGCTCATCGCAAAATAAAAGTGGTGGATCTAAAGCAATGGCTCTGGCCAGTGCCGCCCTTTTTAGCATGCCTCCGCTTAATTCAGAAGGATACAAATCATACGCATGGGCTAAGTTGACCAGATTTAATTTGAGCCTTATCACCTTTTCAAGTAGTTCACCGGAGAGATTGGTATGTTGTTCAATTGGTAGTGCTATGTTCTCAGCCACCGTCATTGAATTTAGCAGAGCGCCATTTTGAAAAAAAACGCCAATTTTATGGTACAAATTTTCTTGTTGTTCTTCTTCAATAGAGGCCAAATTACGATCGAGTACTTTAACTTCTCCCTGCTGTACAGCCATTAAGCCAATTAAATGTTTAAGGATGGTCGTTTTACCAGACCCACTTCCCCCCAAAATAACCGTTACCTGATTGCGATAGATAGAAAATGAAACATCTTCCAATACTTGTCGCTCTCCAAAAGTGACTTGTAAATTACTTACTTTTATTATTTCTTCCTGATCCATCTAATAAAATAATAATCCAAATATACTATCAGCAATAATTACCAGGGTAATGGCAACCACTACAGCCGAAGTAGTCACTTTACCTACTCCTTCGGCCCCTTTATCTACATGAAATCCATAATAACAACCCGTGAGTACGATAATTCCGGCAAAGAACAGACTTTTGGCAAAGCCGGTTAAAATATCTCGGATAAAAAGAGACTCGCTCATCCGGTTGATAAAAATATCGGGTGAAATATCAAGGTAAAAATAGGCTACTACCATCCCTCCTATTATACCCATTAAATTTGCCAACACCGTTAAAAACGGTAAAGTAAAAATAGCCCCGTACATTTTTGGTACTACCACGAACCGAATGGGATTAAGCGCCATAGTGGTAAGCGCGTCTAATTCAGAAGTAACTTTCATGGTAGCAATTTCTGCTGCTATAGCCGACCCACTTCGACCTGCAACCAAAATTGCCGTGATCAGCGGACCCATTTCCCTCATCATGGCTATTACCGTGAGATCTACAATGTAGATATTAGCACCAAAACTACGAAGCTGAGCTGCCGATTGTAATGCCAGTACCAGCCCTATGATAAATGCCAGTGTGGTTACAATCGGAACTGCCTTCACGCCTATTGTAACTGCCTGATTATAAAACTCTCCTTTTCTACGAGATTTGGTAGAGAATAAATCATGCAAGGTCCAGTAAAATATATCGGCCGTGAGCACTACAAACTTTACCACATCATGCCAGAAATTCCACGCTTTGTCGCCTACGCGTACCAAGATATGTTCTTTATCAGGTTTTTCTTCCGCTTGGGTGGAGGCCAATGAAAATATAGAAAGCTTCTTCTCTGCTGTTTCCGAAAGGTTTTCATAAATGACTGCAACATTCTTTTTTTCAAAATGATGCTTTATTAATTCTACCACGGTAATACCTGCAGAATCGATGGCTTCTATATTTTTGAAATCAATATGAAGTTTACTTTTATCGTATGCCTGTAAAAAGTCTTTGCTCTGCTGATAAAATTGCTCAACTTGATCTATCTCTAATTTTTGTGGCAAGATAAGCTTGTTATCTTCTACATTAAATTGATTATAACTTTTTAATGGCTCATCCATCAGTTTCAATTTGTACTATTGCTTAGGTAATTCATTGCGCATTTTGTCACTTAAACTGCTAAGTTCCTGATAGAGGATTGTGTTAATAACCCCGGCAAATAAATTCAAATCTCTTTTCTCCAATACCTCATATCGGTCGAAATGGTATTCTAAAATTATTTCATTTGTAGAAGCATCAAGCAAATTGAACTGAACATTTAAATGTGCGGCTAAGTCATTTCTTTCTGCTACCGTTTCTATCTGTAAAATACTAGTGGTAAGTAAATAATCAGGCTCCATCGTAACGCGGGCGTCAACTTGCTTAAACAGGTTTTGAGCTTTTAAATCATGCTCAATTACTTTGGTAATTAATACTTCTGGTAGTACAGCCCATTGGTGATGGTTATAATAAACGATTTGATGTGATTCGCTGCGGTGTGCAATTCTGCTGGAAGCAAATGCCGGGTAAATTTCTACCGGGGCCACTTGACAGGCGTAATCAAAAAAGTAGCTGGTATTTGTTGCAGCAGTACTATCACTTACAAGTGGCTCGATTAGATAAAACTTATTTTCTATTTTACGTTTTGCACAGGCTGTAATTAAGCACGTAGCAATGAAGATATAGCTCAATAATTTCATGTTATTTAAGATTTTTATCCGCACCTCTTGCAGGTTTAGCTCCTCTTATTAGCACCGAGGGATCGTTATTAATAATTCTACTGGTTCGTTCCAGATTTTGCATAGTTGATTTAAGCAACGCCATACTTTCTGAAAAATCCTGACTGCCTCTATCCAAATCGCGGTCAATTTTGGAAATTAATGTTTGGGTTTGATTTATTGCATTATCCAGATCGTATATCAACTTTTTAATGTCCGTTTTCTCTAAATCCATTGCCACTTTTCGGGCACTTCCCAATATCTGGTTAATCGTATCACTTTCTACCACGTTATTAATTTTTTGTGATGTTTCGCGTAGCAATTCACTGGTGGCCAATAAATGCTCACTTATTTCACCGGTGCTGGCAATTGTTTTATCTATCTGATCTCGATTAGCATCTACTACATCGTTGAGCTTGCCTAAAAAAATATCTGCTCTATTGGTAAGTTCTGAAATATTTCGAGCGGTTACCGTGATACTATCGGCCATATAAGCAATTTTATTTAATTTTTCAGGCTGGGTAAATTTCTGTAAATTGTTCAATACGTTTTCTAATTTTTCGGCAATATTTTCTGCCTTTCCGGTAATTTCTTCTGTCATAGAAGTTCCTGCCGGTATCTCTCCTCCTTTAGCTATTGATTTTGCTTGATTGGAACCGCCTCTCAATTCTATCGTTTTTAATCCGGTAATACCCACGGTGGCAATATCGGCACGAGCATCTTGTTTGATCGGAGTATCAGTTTTTAATGCTACTTTTACAATTACTTGATTAACATCTTTTGGGTCTATTTTTATATCCTGAACACTGCCTACTTTTATACCTAAAAATTTTACCGGACTACCTACTTCCAGGCCGTTAACTGATACTCCACTATAGGATATGTAGTAAATATCTCGCTCCTGAAAAAATTGCTGCGAAGTAAACAAGCCTACCATAGTAAGTAAAACAGCTGATGTAACCACCAGAAATAATCCCAGTCTAAATTTTTGTGCTCGATTTTTCATATGTTGGTTGAAAATAAAATTTTGATAAATATAATATAAAATAAAAGCAATGTTGGCATACGTAGTAAAAAGATTATACAAAAATTTCATTTTTACCTAAAAAGAACAATCTATTTTTAATGGTAGTATAAAAACAATTTCCGGCCTTTTTTCTTATTTGCGAAAGAACAAACCGCTTATATTTTGCCTGAATATTTAGTTTATGCAATAGTTGCCATTGTTGGCACAGCAATTATATGGAAAGGTAGCGACCTGTTAGAAAGGTCAGCTAAAAAGCTAAGTAAATACTATGGCCTGCCTCCTATTGTACATGGTGCTATAGTGGTAGCGATTGGTAGCAGTTTTCCCGAATTGAGTAGTGCAGTTCTTAGCACCTTAATTCACGGAGAATTTGAATTGGGCCTTTCTGCAGTTGTTGGTTCAGCTATTTTTAACATTTTACTTATTCCAGCTTTGTCTGGCTTATTTTCTAAAGAGCCGCTCAAAGCAGAAAAAGAACTGGTTTATAAAGATGCCCAGTTTTATTTAATTGCTGTAGCCGTTTTATTGCTCACCTTTTCTTTCGCGGTAATTTACAACCCCTCTGATAAACAACCTTTAACAGGGGAATTTACGAGTTGGCTCGCCTTGATCCCTATCTCGTTGTATTTTCTTTATATCTTTATCCAACAGCAAGAGGTGAGTGAGCAAGAAAAATTGGAAAAACCAAAAGATGTCAGACCTGCAAAAGAATGGCTTCTGTTGTTTTTAAGTTTAGCTTTGGTGCTGGTAGGCGTGGAAGGCCTGGTAAGAACTGCTCTGTATTTGGAAGAGGCATTAGATGTACCGGGGTTTGTATGGGGAGTGACAGTAATAGCGATAGTAACCAGTTTACCGGATGCACTAATCAGCATAAGGCTGGCAAAAAAAGGTGAAGGCGTGGCTAGTTTATCTAATGTATTGGGTAGTAATATCTTTGATTTGTTAATTGCCGTGCCGGCCGGCGTACTTATCGCGGGGAGCACTACTATTAACCTGGGTTTGGCTGCACCTTTGATGGCTGTACTTACTTTTGCTACGATACTTTTATTTACGCTTTTACGAACACGGCTTACGCTTTCCAGAATAGAGTGTTGGATATTACTTGCCACATATTTCCTCTTTGTGATTTGGATTGTATTAGAAAACTTTAAATGGGTAAACTTTATTCCTATTTGATAAATTAGATCAACGAAAGTAAAAACAAGGATATCAACTTCCGGTTTAGAAAGCATGAACTACGTGAATGGAAAGAAAATAATAATCACCGGCGCAACTTCTGGTGTAGGAAAAGCTACTGCTAAAGAACTGGCAAGGCAAGGTGCCGAAATAATTATTGTGGCACGCAACCCGAACAAAATCAAGAGCTTATCTTCAGAAATTGAAAAAATTACCGGCAAGAGTTCTGCCTTTTATCTCGCTGACTTGAGTAAGATGCAGGAGGTGAAAAAAGCTGCAGAACAAATTAAAGCAGATTATCCCGCTATTGATATGTTAATCAATAATGCTGGTTTGGTAATGAACAAGAGAGAAACTACCGAAGATGGATTTGAATATACGTTGGCTGTGAATCACCTCGCGCCTTTTTTATTGACCAATTTGCTTTTCACTACTCTTGAAGCAGCTAACGAGGCCAAAATAATTAATGTGTCATCAGAGGCTCATAAAATGGGAAGAGATAACCTCCAGGATTTTAATTATGAAAACAGCAAATATAAACCGATGCGGGTGTATGGCGACACAAAATTGTACAATATCCTATTTACAAATCATCTGGCCGTACAATTAAATACTAATAATGTGAATGTATATTGTCTCCACCCGGGATTTGTAAATAGTAACTTTGGACATAATTTGGGAATAGCGGCAGAGGTAATCTTGTTTTTTTTAAGGCCATTTATGATTAGTGCTGAAAAGGGTGCTCGTACAAGCATTGATGTTGCCAATTTGCCATTTGGTAAAAAATTCAAAAGCGTGTATTTTAAGAGTAGCAAGCCTAAAAAAACATCTTCGTTGGCAAATGATAAGCAACTTGCTGAACAATTATGGTTGAAAACAAAAAGTTTGCTTGAGCCTTGGATGTGATGTATGTTTGTGTTTTTGGTAAAGATCAAACGTAAAACAGAAAGAAAGATAGTTTTCCCCTTTATGAGCAAGAAATATTTTGATATTCATGGCCCAGTTTTTTGGCCCAGTGCCATTATAATTATTCTATTTATCATCGTAACGCTATCCGTGGGTGAGCCCATGGAAAGTATATTTGTACAAGTACAAGATGCTATTTCCGACAATGCCAGATGGCTGTTCGTGTTGAGCGTAAATATTTTTCTTTTTTTCGTGCTGGCATTGGCTTTTAGCAAATACGGAAGCATCAGGCTTGGAGGCAGTAGTGCAAAGCCAGAGTTTAAAACTCTAACTTGGTTTGCCATGCTGTTTAGCGCGGGCATGGGTATCGGTATTTTATTTTGGAGTGTAGCCGAACCATTGTTTCACTATACCAGCCCTCCTTATGGAGAAGGCAACACGATTCAAGCAGCTAAAAATGCTTTAGGGGTTACCTTTTTGCACTGGGGTTTGCATGCCTGGGGTATTTATGCTTTAATTGGCTTAGGATTAGCGTTTTTTACCTTTAATAAAAAATTGCCACTCACGATAAAATCATTATTTTACCCCGTGTTAGGTGATAAAATATACGGACCTATTGGTAATATAATTGATACTTTAGCTGTAGTAGCTACATTGTTTGGCCTTGCAACTTCGTTGGGATTGGGTGTAAAACAGGTAAGCGCAGGGTTACATCATCTTTTTAATTTACAAGACACCCTGGTTTTACAAGTACTTTTAATCGCGGGCATTACATTATTGGCTACTATTTCAGTAGTTACCGGATTAAAGAAAGGAGTTCGTTTTTTAAGCGAATGGAATGTTCGAATAGCCTTTTTATTGTTGCTTATTCTACTGATCATTGGTCCTACCCTATTCATTTTCAATTCATTTGTGCAAAATATAGGCTATTACTTGTCCAATTTTTTGCGACTTAGCTTATGGACTGAGTCCTATCAGCAATCAGATTGGCAAAATAACTGGACGGTATTTTACTGGGCATGGTGGATTTCCTGGTCACCTTTTGTAGGAATGTTCATTGCACGTATTTCCAAAGGGCGCACAATCCGCGAGTTTGTATCAGGTGTACTTATAGTACCTTCTCTGGTTACTTTTTTTTGGTTATCTTCTTTTGGCGGGTCAGCTATATTTTTGGAGTTAAATGGTATTGGAAATTTATTGAGTGCTGTTCAGGATAATGTCGCTACTGCTATCTATGTGTTATTTGAAAATTTCCCTTTATCTAACTTTACTTCTGCTTTAGCAATATTGCTGGTTACCAGCTTTTTCGTTACTTCATCCGATTCAGGTTCATTAGTAATTGATAGTATAACAGCTGGTGGAAAATTAGATGCACCCGTTGGTCAGCGAGTATTCTGGGCTGTTTCTGAAGGATTGGTAGCTGCAGTGCTATTAATTGGTGGGGGTTTAAATGCTTTGCAGACAGCGGCTATTTCTACTGGACTACCTTTTACTTTGGTATTACTATTGGCATGTTTTAGTATTTATAAAGGAGTAAAAGGCGAATACTACTCCTTAAAAAATTCTGAACCAGATTAGAAAGAAAATAAGTAAAAACAAAGGCAGGTATTTATTTTTTACCTGCCTTTGTTTTAATTCAGCTAGCAAAATGCTTATGATTTTTCATTCCATTCTTCAATAAATTTCTGATTCATTCTCACATAATCTTTATTTCCGGCTTCTTCAGCTTTTTCTATAGATATATTTGCTGTAGCAATAGCATCTTCATAAAGGTTCATAGCTGCTTGAATTTTAGCTTTTAGATGATACATCCAAAAAACATTTCTTTCTTCTTTTTCATACATATTTATAGCCGTATTGGTCCAATTCAATGCCTGACCCAGACTTTTGTTTTGGCTTAAAAAATAACTTGCTGCCTGATAATAATCCTGTGGTTTTGGTTCTCCACTCATCGTCTTTTCAATAGATGCCAGTACCTTACTGTCAACGTCAGTCTCAATTTTAAAATATACCACGGTATTTTCCCACGCTAACTTGACATTAGCAGAATTGTAAGTAAGGTCGGTAAAATTCATGGTAAATGTTTCTATAAAATTATCAGAGGCGCTTGATTTTACTTCAAATCGAACTAGGTCTTCTGATTGATCATATCCATCAATTCCCCAAAGTTCGGTATTCTTATTTAAAATAATGGTCCACTCTTCTTTGGTAGGTATTGAATATAGCGCGTAAGTACCTGCAGGAATTTTTTGACCATTGATAGTGACTTCATCACTCAAATTTAATTTTGATGAGGCATTTGCACCGGTACGCCAAAGTTCATTATACATTACCAGGTCGCCAAAAATTTTTCGTTCACGTGCACTTGGCCTTGAGTAAGTGATGGTAGCTTCCATTAGTCCTATATTTTGTTTTATCTCACTGGTAGGACTTGGTTGTGGCATTTGCACCTGGGCATATGCATTGGTTGCAATTACAATAGCAATCGTGCTTAATATTAAGTTTAGTTTTTTCATTTTTTTAGTTAATGTTTAAGATTATAATGAAGCAAAAATAGGAAAAGAAAACTATAGTAAGTTCATTAAACTTACTTATTGAGAAATAGGTATTAGCAATTAACCTTATCAATCATGCCAGTTTTTATTGTTTCGGTTTTAATATCTTATCCTGCTTTAATTGTTTTACATGATCTGCAAATGTATCCTCAATAGGTCTATAGTTTATATTCAGATCATTTATGCTGTAACTATTATCAAATTTAAGTTTATAGCCAAGATTTTTCTTTAGAAACTTCCAATTAAAACCAATTAAAGGTGCCGATAGATAAATCAAAACATTCGGAAATATACCTTTTGGTACTGGCAATAGTGGCGAGCGCTTTTTTATGACCTGACCCATTTCATAGATGTTTAAGGTATCTGCTACCAATATATGCCTGCCGCTGGCTTCTGCATTATATCCGGCATTAATATGTGCTTGAGCAACATCTCTTATATCTACAACACCAAAATACAGGTTG
>Ga0207419_1000583_pt1 | contig 31465 bp, 24 predicted proteins | sample ElkSloMetagenome_4_FD_184723 | JGI IMG/M metagenome (GOLD analysis project Ga0207419, IMG submission 184723) | Hot spring microbial communities from Elkhorn Slough, Monterey Bay, USA - MD2A (version 2) | ecosystem: Environmental > Aquatic > Marine > Intertidal zone > Estuary: Microbial mat ... | reverse complement strand
TGCTTTTTTTGAGACTGCTGTTTCTTTGTAGGTTCCATAATTATCCCCTTCATTAAATGAAGTAAGAGTGAGTAAACTCATGGTACAAAGCGATAAAATCGCCCCTAAAACGATGTGCTTTTTCATAGTTGATAATGTAGATGGTGTCCGCTCCAAAAAATTCAACACTACAAGAGAATTATAGTTTCCTCTTGTAGTGCTTTATGATTCTTAAGATTTAATCATATAATAATAAAGAAAAATTTAGAGAATAATTACTGTAGCCATCTATCTTTTTGTGTACAATTTAAATGAGTCTACCATTTGAATGAATTCTTGCCTGTAGCCCTCATTATCTTTGCCCTTGGCTCCTTTGGCCAATGATAGTACTTGCTCATAGGTAGCATTACCTTTAAACTCCGAGTCGCGCAAAAGCATACCGAACTCTGCTACAGCAGCAGAAAACCTGAAATTATCGCTTGTTTTTTCTAGAGCTGTCGACTTATCTTTAAGTACTTGGGTAATGAGTTTGCTGTTTTTTTCCTTAGGTTCTTTGTACCTAAATTTCACGGTAAGCAACTCTTTGTTATCACTTTGTGCTGAGTTTTCCTTTGTTTGGTATTTCAAGTCGTCTACTTCTTTCACAAATTCAGATTGAACACCTACAGGGATGATTTCATACAATGCAGTTACGGTATGGCCTGCGCCTAACTCACCTGCATCTTTTTTGTCATCGTTAAAATCTTCATCGTTCAATTTTCTGTTCTCATAGCCAATAAGTCTGTACGCTTGCACCCTGTTCGGATTAAACTCCACTTGTAGCTTTACATCTTTGGCAATGGTAAACAAAGTGGCCCTGAGTTCTTTTACAAATACTTTTTCTGCTTCTTTAATATTATCTATGTAGTAATAATTGCCATTGCCAGCATTGCTGATCTGTTCCATTCTGCCATCTTTATAATTGCCCATGCCAAAACCTGCAATGGTTAAAAAGATGCCTTTTTCTCTTTTTTGCTCTATCATTCTCACCAACTCAGAAGTAGAGGAAACACCTACATTAAAATCGCCATCGGTAGCTAAAACAATTCTGTTATTACCTTCTTTCATCAAGTTGTTTTCGGCTACGCTGTAGGCCAACTCGATGCCTTTTGCACCGGCAGTGTAGCCACCCGCTTCTAATTTTTCTATGGCTTCCATTATTTTTTCTTTCTCAGAAACAGGAGTAGATTTTAATACTAGACCAGCATTACCTGCGTAAGTTACCAGTGCTATTCTATCTTGAGATTTAAGTTCGTTCACCATTAGTTTGAGAGAGGATTTGAGCAAAGGCAATTTGTTAGGATCGCCCATAGAACCCGAAACATCTACCAAAAAAACCAGGTTGGAGGGCTTGGTCATGGTATAATCTGGTTTTTTGCCTTGTAAGCCTATGTGTACCAATTTGTGTTGTGGGTTCCAGGGCGCTTCTGACAGTTCCATAGCTATTGAAAACGGATGCTCGCCTGTGGGGTCTTCATATTGGTAATCGAAGTAATTGACCATTTCTTCGATGCGTACTGCATCTTTTGGAGGAGTTTGACCCATTGTAAGCATACGCCTTAAATTACTGTAAGAGGCCGCATCCACATCAATAGAGAAAGTAGAAAGTGGTTTTACTTGTGGTTTTTGGAAGATGTTTTCATTGATTAGATCGTATTCTTCTGTGTTGAGATTCGCGCCCCAGCTGTCGTCCATAGTGTAAGATGCTTCTGCGGCCATACCTAAGCTGTACATTCTGTTCGCTTGCTTTCTCGACGCTTTTTTAGGTCGCTTGCCGTAACCCGTTACCACAACTTCTTCCAATGCTTCATTGTCTTCGGTAAGGGTAACGTTTAATGTTTTGTTGCTTCCAACCTTAACCTCTTTGCTAGTGAAACCAATATAAGAGAATTGTAATTGCGCATTTTCATTAGATACATAAAGGCTGTATTCGCCATTGATGTCTGTAATGGTTCCATTAGTGGTGCCGATTTCGAGCACACTCACACCTACTAAGGCATTGGAGGCCGCATCGGTTACCTTTCCCTCTATTAAAACCTTTTCGGTAGCAATGCCAAAAGACATGGCCACAAACATAAACCCTATTAAAAAGATGACTTTTTTCATGATAAACTATGTTTAAGAAGTGAATTTTTCGCTTTTTAATAGTAGGATGCAAAGCGAAATGAGATTCCATAAAAATTTTTAATTTTTTTTTGCCCACTATCAAATTTTGCTTTTGTTGCACCGCAATGGCATATTTGAATTTCCACCGAGTACTTTTTTAAATGAGGTTTTTTAAGATTTCAAGACCGAAAAAGAAAACCGATGCCGAATTGTTGATGGTGTATCAACAGCATGGCAAGCAAGAAGTGCTTAGTGAACTTTTTGACCGTTACGTAGAATTGGTATTTGGTACATGTATGAAATATCTTAAAGACGAAGAGGCCAGCAAGGATGCTGTGATGCAGGTGTATGAAACGCTGATAGAGAAAGCCAAACAGCACGAAATTTCAAATTTTAAAAGTTGGTTGTATGTTTTGGTCAAAAACCATTGCTTAATGCAATTGAGGAAGTCGAAAAAAGAAAATGTAGTCGATATCCAAGCAGTTTCTACCACTTCGATTATGGAAAATGACTTGTCGGTGCATCAATACAATGAAGGCCCTGATGTTGGCGTAAGCGAAAAAGAAAAACTGCTGCAGCTTATGGAAAATGGCATAGAGCAGTTGGAAGAAAAACAAAAGGAATGCTTAAAACTGTTTTACCTACAAGAGAAATGCTATAAAGAAGTGGCCGAAGCCACGGGCTTTGAGTTAAAAAAAGTAAAGAGCTACATCCAAAACGGGAAAAGAAAACTAAAAATCTATATGGAAAAACAAAGTGAGTAGGGACAGTCACCATAGCGAACAATCCATATCAGCCAAAATTGAGGCCTATTTGTCTGACGAACTTACGGGCAAAGAGCGGCACCAACTAGAAAAAGCCATGCTCGATGATCCCTTTTTAGCTGATGCTGTGGAAGGTTTGGCTTCTATAGAAGATGCTGCAAAAAGGAAAAAGTTACTGACAGACATAAGGGAAAAACTGCAACTAAAGCAGGAGAAAATGCCTTTATGGGTTCAATACCAAAAATATGCAGCGGCAATAGTACTTATGCTTGTAGCTGCTTCAGTGTTTTTTATAGGGCCACGATTGTACGATACACTCATAGAAAACAAAAATTTGAGCGAAACCACCGAGACAGAACAAGCACAACCAAATGTGGTTGAGAAAAAAAGTGGCAAAAAATCGGTAGGAGATTCTATGCAGCGCAATAAAGATTTATCAGAGGCAGATGCAAAAGAAGAAATCCAGCAAAATGAAATGATAAATGGACAGATAACTGCTGATGCTGAAAGTGAAGATACAAGTTTTGATGAGGCGCAAATCGAACCTGAAAAAAGTGAAACGGAGGAAAGTGTGGGTACTCAAAAAGAAAACTCGGTAGCAGCAACGCCTCGCGCAGAATTAAAAGAGCTCACCGAGATAAAAGAAGTGATTGAAGCAGAAGAGGATATTTGGGACAATGGCTTCGGTATGTCCGATGATTTGGCTGAAAGTAGTGACATTGCCCAAGATTCATCTAAAAGCATAGCCATGCAGCGGCAGGCTGTTCAAGAAAGCAACAGGGTAAGGACATTGGGCAGACAAAAAGCTTTAATGAACAGTAAGGCTAAAAAGTCTGAAAGTTCAATTACTGACGGTAATCGCGTGATCACTGGTACCATCAAAGATATTTATGGCAATCCATTACCTGGTGTGAGCGTGTTGGTAGAAGGATCTACAAAAGGCACTGTAACAGATATGAATGGGCAATTTAATCTGCCGGCCTTAGCCAGCGATGACTTACTTTCCATCAGCTATATTGGTTTTGAAGAAGAGGAAGTAGCTTTAGAAAAAGGAGACAATGAACTGAAAATTACTTTAGATGAAGATTTTTCCTCTTTGTCAGAAGTGGTGGTTACCGGTTATGGTAAAACCCAAGATACAGAAAATGAAACAGGTTCTGTAACTACCTTAGACAGACAAGATTTGGGTTTACCCGTTACGGTCAGTTACCCAAGCCCCGTTGGCGGTATGAAAGCCTTTAAGAAGTATGTAAAGGAAAATCTGGTTTATCCTAAAAAAGCGGAAGATACAGGGATAAGTGGCAAAGTAAAATTAGGTTTTACCATTACTGAAAACGGTAAGGTGAAGGACATAGAAGTGTTGCGCTCTTTAGGTTACGGCTGCGACGAAGAAGCTATTCGGTTGTTGAAAAACGGTCCTGATTGGCATCCCAAAACAGTAGAGGGCAGTCCTGAAACATCAGAGAGAACCATCAGTATCAAGTTTAAATAGAGAATTTAAGGTAAACCAACCATTTGCCTTCACAAGGGCTTTTGAGCGTGATGTTGTCTTGTCCTTTTAGTATGTATTCTTCCTCCCATTGTGCATTGAGCACATTGAGCCACCTTACTTCCGCTTGATTGTATTCAGAAGGCATTTCTATTTTAACCTCACCACAGCTTGGGTAGTAAATGATATGGTTTTGTGCTAAATCTGAAAGGCAATAGGCTTCACCTTGCTGCCTGTCTTTTAAAAGTTGGTTGGCGCTTTGCAGTTCGGCAAAAGCTATATTTTTTCTCAATAAATCTACAGATTTGAGGTTGACCTGTGCCAATCGGTTTAGGCCCGCACCCTGTGGCGGTTGATGAAAACGCACAGTTGCCGCCTTTGCAAAAATACTCTTCCAAAAGCGTTCTGGACCGTTTTCTATTGTTCCCGTAAAATCGTTCTGTTCTCCTCCATAAACTTTTACCAAACCAGTAGGCTTTTGTGCAACAGCCCTCATACTATCTATTGCAGAAAAGTAATCGCTGTTTTGTAAGGTAAAAACAGATAGGTCTAAAAAATCGAAGGCTTCTGTATCGAGCCAGTTAACCAAATTAACATCATTTTCTAAGTTGCCTGGCATATCGCCCACAAAAACGTTTGTGCCTTGTTCATTTGCTTTTTGCTTAATAAAGCCATACCAGTACTTACTCCAAGCCACATTGCCATTATATTCATTGTTGATGCAATAGATTATGTGCTGATAGGGCAAAGTAACACTCAATAGCTGCTCTATAAATTGCTCTTGATATCGCAGTACTAGCCGATTGGGCTTGGTATCGCTCACTGTTTCAAAAAAAGGATGTACAACGCTATCAGGCAGGGTTTTGAGTTCTGTTGGCAAACTACTCTCATCACCATAATTAATGTTGTATTCAGGATTAAAAGGATGTCTGGCCCAATTGTTGGCTTGGTAAAAATCTCGCGTATCCCAAATTTCTAATTGGACCACTATCCCTTTGTGTTGTGTAATTTTTAAGAACTTATTGAGTCGGCTCCAATATGCTTCACTAAATACATTTAAGTCATATAAAGCATCGCCTCTTTGCTGGTAAGGCCATTGGTTAGCAAAATCTCGACTACTTAAAGTACATCTTATAAAATTGCCTCCGTATTTTATAAGCGTATCGAGTTGTGGTTCTACAGGGTGGTCTTGAAATATATTGTCATTGTTACTGCCGCCTATCAAAGGTTGCGGTATCCCATTTACTGAAAAATATGTATTCGTATCTTCAGAAATATCTACAATCAACTTATTACCTTTTTTTGCTTTTTCGCTTTTACAAGCTGCTGCAAAAATTAAAAAGATAATGGTCAATAATCGGTGGTCAAACTTACTCATATTCGATTTTTAGTGAGTGGCAAAAATAGTTATATTGATGATGAAAAAACTATACTATTTAACCGAAAAGCAAAATGGGAAAAACAGAAAAAGAAATTATGCTAGAAGGTGGCATGTATGACCCTCTGGATCCAGTATTAGTGGCAGAAAGGGACAAAGCGCGCACTTTATTTCAGCAATTTAATCTCACAGGCGAGCACGAATTGGAAAAGAGAAAGACTATCCTAAAAGAGTTGCTTGGAAGTAACGTAGAAACGGCCAACATTCAGCCGCCTTTCTATTGTGATTATGGCTACAATATCTTGTTGGGTAAAAACTGTTTTTTCAATTTTGATTGTGTCATTCTAGATGTTTGCAGGGTTTATCTCGGAGATAATTTAATGGCAGCACCTAAAGTACAGATTTATACGGCTACACATCCGCTAGATGCTAAGTTGAGAAATTCGGGTAGAGAACTAGGTGCAGAAGTGAAAATTGGAAATAATGTTTGGCTAGGTGGGGGTTGCATCATTTGTCCGGGTGTTACTATTGGCGATAATACGACCATAGGTGCGGGGAGCGTAGTAACTAAAGATATACCTGCTAATGTATTTGCTGCGGGTAATCCCTGTAAGGTGATTAAAGAGATATAAAAAAGGCCGCTCAATTGAGCGGCCTCCATAATATATCAAGAAGAAAAAATCAGTCTTTTTTGTCTTCCATATCTTGTTTCAATTGTGCAAGTGCATCTAAGTCACCTAAAGTAGCTGCGCCAGCATCATTGTCTTTATTGAACTGTTTCGCTGACTTGCCGCCTTTTCCTTTGTTGTCAGAAGATTTCTTGCTGCTGCCGCTGCCGCCTTTGTCTTCTTTGTAGGTATGTACATGAGACATAGTGATTTTCTTGTCATCTTTAGAAAAGTCCATCACTTTAAAGTCTAAGGTTTCACCCACCTCAGTGGTAGAGCCATCTTCTTTTTTAAGGTTTTTACCTAAGCAGAAGCCTTCTATACCATAAGGCAATTCAAGAACAGCACCTTTATCGTTTTTAGAGATAACAGTACACTTATGTACAGAACCAGTGGTGAAGATATCCTCAAATGCATTCCAAGGATTTTCCTCTAATTGCTTGTGGCCAAGTGCTAGGCGTTTTTGCTCTATGTCCAATTCAAGAACAACTACTTCTAACTCATCACCAACTTTCACAAATTCTGATGGATGTTTGATTTTCTTGGTCCAAGAAAGGTCAGATACGTGTACTAAGCCATCAATACCTTCTTCCAGCTCTATAAATAAGCCAAAGTTGGTCAAGTTTCTGATAACACCTTTGTGCTTGGTGCCTACAGCGTATTTGATCATGAGGTCAGAACGTTTCCAAGGATCCTCGGTAAGTTGTTTAATGCCCAAAGACATTTTTCTTTCTTCCCTATCTATGGTCAATACCTGAGCGTCTAGTTCGTCGCCTACTTTCAAGAAATCTTGAGGATTTCTCAAGTGCTGCGACCAAGACATTTCAGATACGTGTATCAAACCTTCAACGCCAGGAACGATCTCTAGGAAAGCACCGTAATCTGCTACGTTTACGATTTTACCGTGAACCTTAGCACCTACATCTATGCTCTCGTCAAGTGAATCCCATGGGTGAGGGGTAAGTTGCTTCATGCCAAGAGATATTCTCTTCTTGTCATCATCAAAGTCAAGCACAACCACCTTAACGGTTTGGTCAAGCTCAAGCAACTCTTCTGGGTGAGAAATCCTTCCCCAAGAAATGTCTGTAATGTGCAAGAGACCATCTACGCCACCAAGATCTATAAATACACCAAAGTTAGTCATGTTCTTGATCACGCCCTCCAATACCTGACCTCTCTCCAAGTTGTTGAGTATCTCTGCTTTTTGTTTTTCGAGGTCTTTCTCGATAAGTACTTTGTGAGAAACTACCACATTGTCGTTGCTGTAGTTGATTTTTACTACCTTCAACTCCATTTTCTTGCCCACAAAAACATCAAAGTCTCTGATAGGCTTTACATCTATTTGAGAACCCGGCAAGAACGCTTCTATGCCGAAGATGTCTACGATCAAGCCACCTTTGGTTCTCCTTTTAATAATACCTTCAATTACTTCGTCATTTTCAAAAGCATTGGTGATTTTCTCCCAAGCTTTAACAATTTTGGCTTTTCTTCTAGATAAGATCAACTGTCCATTGGCATCTTCTTGATCTTCTATATAAACCTCTACCGTGTCTCCCACTTTTAGGTCTTCCAAATCCCTAAATTCGTTGCGAGATACAAGCCCATCAGATTTAAAGCCGATGTTAAGTACTACTTCTCTATCCGTAATACTTACTACAAGACCCTCAATAACTTCTTTCTCTGTAATTTCGCCGAGGGTACCATCGTACATAGCCAACATTTCTTCTTTTTCTTTCTGGCTATAGTTTTCGCCAAAGCCTCCAGACTCTAAATCATCCCAATTAAAATCTGCTGCTTGTGCTTGGTTTTCGTTTTGTTCTGCCATATAATTTTTAGTCGGTGCTAGTTACGCCCATGTATACACACCAAAAAACATGGGATTTAATGAAACATAAATTTTGATTAAAACATCTTTTTAAAAAGGTTTGCAAAATTATTAATATTTATAAACTAATGCAATTGTGAATCAATTATTTACGATTGCTAGATCTAACTTTCTATGAGAATCGCTTTTCAGTCAGTTTTTTACCCATATAGAGGGGGAATAGCTCAATTTAATGCTTCATTGTTCAGAGCTTTGGAAAGTTTCTCAGAAATAAAAGCCTTCAATTTTTCGCTGCAGTACCCTTCCTTGTTCTTTCCCGGTTCGTCACAATTCGTAAATACAGGTGATCAGGCGGATCCAATTAGTTCAGTAAGGATGTTGAACAGTATAGATCCAATCAGTTATTATAAAACAGCCAAAGCCATAGATAGTTTTGAGCCAGATATTTTGCTCACTGCCTATTGGCAACCCTTCTTGGCACCTGCACAGGGTACGGTTTGTAAAAAGCTCAAGCGCAAAACAGTAAATATTTCGATTTTGAACAACATTACTCCACACGAAAAAAAATGGAGTGATTACTGGCTGAACAAATACTTTTTAAAGCAACAGCATGCCCATTTGGTAATGGGCAAAGCAATAAAGCACGAGTTATTGGAGTATCTACCAAATGCCAAATGTACCTTGCATCCCCATCCCATTTATGCGCATTTTGGTGAAAAAAAAGACAAAAAAGCGGCAAGGGAACATTTAAAGATTTCTAATCAGAAAAAGACCTTGCTCTTTTTTGGCCTGATCAGAGAATATAAGGGCTTAGATGTGCTGATACAAGCCTTTAGTAAGTTGGATGCTTCCTATCAGCTGTTGATTGCGGGTGAAAGCTACGAGGACTTTAGTAAGTATAGGGATTTGATCGAAGCCTGTGGGCATAAAGAGAATATTTTCGTTTTTGACAGGTACATTCCCGACCATGAGGTACCTCTTTTTTTTTCTGTGGCTGATTTATGCGTTTTGCCTTACAAGAGCGCTACCCAAAGTGGTGTGGTCGCAGCTGCTTTTCATTTCGATTTGCCTGTGGTGGTTACCAATAAAGGCAATCTTAAAGATACCATTTTGCCATACGGCACAGGCCGGGTAGCTGAAGAGGCAGAACCCACACAAATTGCCGAAGAAATCAAATACTTTTTTGCGGAGAACCACGCAGAGGAGATGACCAAGAACATCGAAGCTTTTAAAGCTAAATATACTTGGAAACATTTTGCCGAAGCAGTGCTCAAGCTTTACAGAGAGGTAAAAAGTAATAATGGTTTGCCGGTGAAGGATTAAACTGTGCAGGTTTAATAAGCTACTATTTGCTTTATTTTTCTACATAGGTAGGTTTATGTATAAGTGCCTTAAGTACAGTTTGTTATTGACTCTTTTCCCTATATTTTATATTTTACTTTCCCGGTTTTTTACCTTTTTTGCCACGACATACCTCACTTAGCCTCAAATATTACTTTGCGCAGTTTTTAAGTGGCACAACATTGTCTTTCATGTCTAATATCATTTCAGAAAATTATCATTAAAAATTAGACAGATGACAGAAAATTTTTTAGTTCAATTTGAAAAAAAGCAAAGGGTTGCCTATTTGGTTACGCTAGCTAGTTTGGCCATGGCCGATGGTGAGGTAGAGGAAGGAGAAGAAAAATTGATCAAATCTATTTGCGATCAGGCAGGATTAGACGAAGCAGGCAAGGCTTTGGTCATTTCGGCAGTATACAACCCTGAGGAAGTAGCCTTCGAAAATTATCTTGGTCTTTTGCAAGACAGCGATTTGCGTTTCCATTTAATGACAGACATTGTTTTAATGGTATATGCAGATGGCGAAGCCGAAAAAGAAGAGTTAGAACAAGCCGCCAAAATAAGATTGTTGCTAAGCATTACCAAAGAGCAATATGAAACGCTCACTGCTTATGTAAAGGCTGCCCAAGATTTTAAAGAAAAAGGCATTATTGAGGGAGAGTTCTTAAAACAAGCGGGTTTGGAAGAAGCCTTTAAAAAACACGACATACCAATGGAAGCCTTTAATAATGGGCAAACCGTAGGTGAGATAGTGACCAATGTAGCCCTTAGTGTGGTAGAGAAAGAATTAGAGGGCACTAAAGCGGGGGTTATCTTTAAAGTGGCAAAAGGCTTAGGCTTATTTTCGGGAAGGAAAAAAGAAAAAAGGAGGAGGAAAAAGCGAAAAAGTAAGTTCGGAAAATTCTTGGCCAAATTGGCGGGTACTCCAGTTTCTCATGCCTAAATATTTGGTGGATTGAATCAATAAAAAAGCCTTGGGTAAATTCTACGTACTTTACCCAAGGCTTTTGATTATGAGATTTCAGAAAGCTAACCTAATTTTTATTAAAAACTTGTTTGGATCTCTCACCCAAACAACTCAAGAGAAGATATAATCGAAAATGCAAGGATTGCAACTGCAACCAATACAATGATCATAGAAATCATGAATTCGGAATCTTTTGACATGTATGGTTCTATGCCAGTATAATATTCTTCATCGCGCTCCTGTTTATCTTCTTTTTCTTTCACTTGTTCAGCCATAACTGTATAAGTTTAAGTTTACGATTCGGTTGATTTATTTTCAAATTTACTAAAAAAGGCACATAAACAATGATAATGTAAGTTTTATGTGGTTTACATTTAGCATAATTAACACAATCTGTGCTGTGTTATATCATAAATCCATATTCTATAATCTATTCAAGGCCACCTAAAGCGTTTTTTTGTAGAAAAAGAGCGTAAAAATCTACGTTTTCCATTGTATTATTACATCAGCAATTTTACGGTCATTGGCCAAGCGGGGCACTTTGTTTTGGCCTCCGAGTTTGCCTATAGATTTCATATACTGCTGAAATGCATCTGTTTGTAGCCGGGTTATTTTCAGAGGTCTTAGTATAGAACCACTTATCAAATCATCGTAATAGCTGTTGAGTTGGCACAAGTGTTCGTCCATGTCTTTGGCAAAGCTTTCCAAATTATTGGGCTCATTTTCGAAAGCAATGAGCCATTCGTGGTAGGGGAGTCCTTCGCTGACCTTTACCTTAGGTGCCACTGAAAACTCAGTCACTTTTGTTTCCGGATGTTGCTGCTGTGCATAGTTTAAGGCTTTCTCTACCTCCTCGCCAATAACATGCTCGCCAAACGCAGATATAAAATGTTTGATGCGACCGGTGACCAACAGCCTGTAGGGATTTTTAGAGACAAACTTTACCGTATCTCCTATTGAGTAGCCCCAAAGCCCCGCGTTTGAATTGATGATGAGCGCATAGTTTTTATTCAGTTCTACCTCATCAATAGAAAGTCTGCTAGGGTTTTCATCAAAATATTCGTCGGCGGGTATAAACTCGAAAAAGATACCTGACTTTAACAAGAGTAGCAGGCCTTCTTCGGTTTGGGTGTCTTGGTAGGCAATAAAGCCTTCAGAAGCGGGGTAGGTTTCAATAGAATCTATCTTTTTGCCTATTGAATCGAAAAGCTTTTCGCGGTATGGGGCAAAATTAACGCCCCCATAAACAAAAAGTGAAAAATCAGGGAAAACGTCCTTGATTTTCTTTCCGGTTTTTTCCTGTATTTTATCAAAATACATTTGTACCCAAGGCGGAATACCCGAAATCAGTGACATGGGCTCAGAAAGTGTCTCCTCAATTATTTTCTCTAGTTTTGTTTCCCAGTCTTCAATGCAGTTTGTATCGTAAGAGGGCATCTGATTGCTCCTCAGATAAGTAGGTACGTGATGATTAACAATACCTGAGAGCCTGCCTGTAAGTATATCTCCTTTGGTATCGAGGATAGGACTGCCCGAAAGAAAAATCAATTTTTTGTCTAAGAAATCAGATTTTCCTGTTTCGTGCACATAGTTTAGTAAGGCGTTTCTTGCAGAGTTGATATGGTTAGGGACTGAATCTTTTGTGATAGGGATGTACTTGGTGCCTGAAGTAGTACCTGATGTTTTAGCAAAATACACTGGTTTGCCGGGCCAAAGAATATCTTTCTCTCCTGCAATTATCTTCTCTACGTAAGGCTTAAGCCCTTCATAGTCTCTGATGGGAACGGCTTCTTTAAATTCTTGGTAGTTATGGACAGTTGCTAGGCGATGATCTTTGCCAAAAAGGGTTTTACTGCCTTTAGTGAGCAGTATTTGCAACATTTTTTGTTGGCTTTTACTAGGATGTGAGCTCCACTTATTTTGTTCTGCGTTGACCCATGCTGCCAAGGGCTTGCTCAGTACCGATCTAAATCCCATAGTTTCAGTTTTATCAAATAAAAATGCCACACTTAATTGAAAGTGTGGCAAAAATAGCTATTCCTTTTGTGAAGGTAAATCTTTATTTTAAATAGCTTTTATACTAAGTGCAAATGGTTTTGGCCCATAAGCCACAGAACAGCATCATCCTTTGTCTTAAAAATATTGTAATCTGCATCCCCTATGTTAATGAGCGGATAATGATTGTCTGCCGACTCTTGCATCTGCCCATGGGTTTTTATTTCTGCTTGAAAACTTATGCCCAATTCACGGATTTTCGGTACGAATATACCACCAAATTTGTCTTTTTTGGCTGACCACAATTTCTTCATACCACTTACATCATTAATATGCCCGAAGTAATGGCCTTCATTTTCGCTCAAAAAGTTGATGATTTTTCCTGTGCCTCTCTTTATGTCATCTAACTGCAGATATCCCATCCATAAGGTTTGGATGATTCTTTTTTCATCATCAAATAATAATCTAAAGAATAATTTTCCTTTAGAGTTTCTTACCTCAGTAAAAAGTTTCATAGGCAAATATTTTATATCTTATTGATTACGCTCTAAAATTATCAGCCATAAAACGTTGTGCTATTTTATCCTAGTCTTAAGATGTAGGGTATTTTACAATTATAGATATTCAAGGAGGGATTCTAGCTGCATACCTCTAGAACCCTTGATTAGTATATGGCACCCACTTGGGTTTGCTTTCTTTAAATATTCAACCAACTGATTTTTATCGGCGAAAAATTCATGCACGCTTTCTTTAGGCCGTTGGTCATGGTACAGAGGGCCACAAAAGTAAGTTTTGATGTTTAATTGAGTGGCTTGTAAAATTATGTTGGCATGTTCTCGCTCACTTATGTTGCCCAACTCTAGCATATCGCCAAGTATGGCGAGTTTGGGCAATTGAGTTTGAAGTTTGGCAAAGCTATCCAAAACTGCTCCTACAGAAGAGGGGTTGGCATTGTAGGCATCTAGTAAAAGTGTATTCTTATTGGTGTCTAAGACTTGAGAACGATTGTTTTTAGGCTTGTATTCGCTTAGTGCTTTGGCAATTTTCTCATTAGGAACTTTAAAGTATTTTCCTATGCAATGGGCTGCTTCCACGTTGGCAAAATTATAATCACCGAATAGATGTGTGTCATATTTCACTCCGTCTAAAGAGAAGCTTATAAATCCGTTTTTTTCTATTTTGTTCAGATGCGCAAAATCAGGCTCACTGCCATACAATACAGGCTCGTGAAAACGCTTTGCCATATTGCTTACGATAGGGTCTTTGGTATTGATAAAAGGAGTGCCTTGATGCTTGAGCAAATAATCGAAGAGTTCGCTTTTGGCTCTTAGGTTGTTCTCAAAACTACCAAAACCCTCTAAATGATCTTTGCCAATGTTTGTGATGAGCCCGCTGTTGGGCATGCCTATTTGGCATAGCTCAGCAATCTCGCCCAAATTGTTATCGCCCATTTCTAGTATTAAAATTTCGGTATCGAGCTGGGTTTGTAAAATGGTAAGGGGCAAACCTATATGGTTGTTAAAGTTACCTGGAGTTGCCAAGGTTTTGTATTGGCTCGCCAAGACTTGATGAACGAGTTCTTTGGTTGTGGTTTTTCCGTTGGATCCTGTTATTGCTAGCACATGCGCCTTAAGCTGCTTTCTGTGGTAATTGGCAAGTTCTTGTAGACTACTTAAAGCATCTTTTACCAGTAAAATGCGCTCATCTTCAGCTGCTACTGCTGCATCATCTACCACGGCATAGGCAGCGCCTTTTTCTAAGGCTGAGGTCGCAAAACGATTGCCATCAAAATTGGCCCCTTTAAGGGCAAAAAAAATAGAGCCTTGCGTTATCTTGCGGGTATCGGTGCTTACTTTAAGTTTAGATTGAAGATATAATTGGTATAGGTTCTCAATATGCATATTTTAAGATAGCTTTAAGCGTATTTTATTTTGGGCTGTTGGGCAGACAATTAAGTTTGTTTTTAGCTTGTAACAATTACAGTTGGCAATTAGGAGCATAGTTGGACTTTGACCAAGCATTGGCTCTGACTTTTTACATTTTATACTTGATTAATCGTTATTTAACAACTCCAAATATAAAGGAAATCTGCCGATGTCAATCATTCGCATAGAAACCACACAAAATGTTTTTATTGAATATGAAGCAGGAAGCCTAGGCGATCGCATTGTAGCTTGGCTTATAGATTTTTTTGTATTGTTTGCATATACGTTTATCATTTTTGCCATATTGGGTACTTTAGAGATAAAAAACGAATATTGGTTCATTATTTTCGTTGCACTGCCTTGGTTTTTGTACGATTTACTTGCCGAGATTTTTTTTCAGGGCCAGTCAGTAGGTAAGGCACAAATGAAGCTAAAAGTGATTGCACTAAATGGAAAGCAGCCGAGCATAGGCAAATACTTACTCCGCTGGATTTTTAGACCTATAGATATGCTCCTGCTTGGGCCTGGATTGGTAGCTATTTTAGCGGTTCTTGGCAGTGGTAGAGGGCAGCGGTTGGGCGATATGGTGGCGGCTACATCGGTGGTGAGTACAAGAAAAAAGCACAGGCGCAAAGCAGTGGCCATCCCAGATTTGGAAGAGGATTACGAGCCCGTTTTCCCCGAGGTATCTTTACTTTCTGACAGGGACATTGCCATTATAAAAGAAGCTATTGCCGCCTATAAATTGGGTGAGCCCAATGCACCAACACTAATGGCAGCTGCCAAGGTTAAGGAAGTGCTCCACATAGAACATGATTTGCCGCCCTTACGCTTTCTCAAAACCATAGTGAAAGATTACTATCATTTGGCAGGGTAGACACATGAAGATGAAAATGGAAAGTTTTATCTAGAAGTTGTTTAAAGTTTTAGGTTATAAGGCGAAATAGACCATTTGCAGCTTAACAAAATAACTTTAGACAACTTCCTAATATGAATTCATGCAAGCGAGGACGCTTGCATAAGTTAAATATACTTTTTCAAGCGACTCTTCAAGCGTCCTCGCTTGAACCAATTGCACAAAAAAGGCTTTTACCACATCATCACAATTATCAGGACGAAGAAGGTATGGCCTCAAAACAAAAAATCCCTCCAAGCCAACTTGAAGGGATTTTCTAAAATCTAAATTCCATTCTCTAAAAACTACATAAAAATTCTGCGCTCTTTGGCGTTCTAGGGAAGGGGATTACGTCGCGGATATTGCCCATGCCCGATACAAATTGTACCATACGCTCGAAGCCCAAACCAAAGCCACTGTGTGGGGCAGTACCAAACTTTCTAAGCTCTAAGTACCACCACAACTCTTCCTCAGGTACGTTCATTTCCTGCATTCTGCCAAGTAGTTTGTCTAGGTTCTCCTCACGCTGCGAACCGCCAATCAACTCACCAATGCCAGGTACCAATACATCCATAGCGCCCACGGTTTTATCGTCGTCGTTCAACTTCATGTAAAACGCTTTAATTTCTTTAGGATAATCTGTAATGATCACCGGGGTCTTAAAATGTTTCTCCACCAAAAAGCGCTCGTGTTCAGACTGTAGGTCTATACCCCACTCAACAGGGTATTTAAATTTTTTCTTTTTATGCGGTTTAGAGTTCAATAAAATATTGATGGCCTCTGTATAAGTGATGCGTTCAAATTTGTTTTGTGTTACGAACCGCATGCTTTCTATCAAACCCATTTGCCTGCGTTCATTTTGCGGCTTGCTTTTATCGGCATCGGCTGCGCGTTTATCCAAAAATGCCATATCATCTGGACAGGCCTCCAACACATAGTTAATGAGGTATTTCACAAACTCTTCTGCCAAGTCCATGTTGTCGTTTAGATCATAGAAAGCCATTTCGGGCTCAACCATCCAAAACTCTGCAAGATGGCGCGTCGTGTTTGAGTTTTCTGCTCTAAAGGTAGGGCCAAATGTGTAGATATCGCCCATAGACAAGGCACCTATTTCACCTTCTAATTGCCCTGATACGGTTAAGTTGGTTTCTTTGCCAAAGAAATCTTCTTTAAAATCGATTTTACCATCTTCTGTTTTTGGCGGAGCGGTCAAATCTAAGGTGGTTACGCGGAACATCTCTCCCGCGCCTTCTGCATCAGAGCCTGTAATAATGGGCGTATGCAAGTAGTAAAAGCCCTTATCGTTAAAAAATTTGTGTATAGCAAAAGAAAGCGCGTGCCTAATGCGCAATACCGCACTTATGGTATTGGTCCTAGAACGCAAATGTGCAATGCCTCTTAAAAACTCCATAGAGTGTTTTTTGGGCTGTAGCGGATACTTATCTGGGTCGGCCTTTCCGAGTATTTCTACTGCTTCGGCTTGTACCTCAAAGGCTTGGCCTTTGCCCTGAGACTCTACCAATAGGCCTACCACGCTAATACAAGCGCCTGTGTTTACATCTCTCAAAAGCGATTCGTCGGCTACCTCGGGTGTGGTAACAACTTGTATGTTGTTGATAGTAGAGCCATCGTTTAAGGCAATAAAAGCCACATTCTTGTTGTCGCGCTTTGTACGTACCCAACCTGAAACTTTAATTTTTTCTCCCTTTTTACTGCCGCTGAGCAGCTCTTTAATTTTGATTCTCTTCATCTGAATAGAAAATAAATTACACCCAAAATTTGACTTGAACAGTCAAAAAAGAAAACCCCCGAGGTTTTCGAGGGATTTATCAATTTTCGGCAAAGGAAAAGGTTTTTAATGTCTTATCAAAAAACGCCAATACAAAATCATCTTTTATTTGCCAAAAGGTAGGCAACACTTTCTGGGTTTAGCATTTCTTGGAGTTCACGCCATGTAATTTCTACCTCATCGGAGCAAAAATCATCAGGCAATACCTGCTTATTAAGTACAATTACCAATCCCCCTTCCTTAATACAAAATGATGTTAAACGCATTTTGCTCGGCACTTTACAAGTAGAAAATTTCTTGTTTATGATTTCGATGATTTTGCGCTCATAATCTAGATTAGGTAAAAACAAATCTGATAGGTGGATGATTTTTCCCGATCGCTTATCAAAATTGAGCGTGCGGTTTAGTTCAAGTGCTTGGTTCATGCCTGGGTGGTAACTCCTCTTTATAAATTTTAAGCTCAGGGCTTCTTCGATATTACTGCAAACATTGTAATCAAAATTGAGGTAGCTAAAACTATTTTTATTGTTGATCATGTCTACCTTTTCTTGAAACACGGAAATGGCTTCTACCATGTAGCCCTGCACTTCTAGGTTCAACTCTATGTGCTTTTGATTCTGACGGTCTATCAATTCAGGGTATGTGAAATTGAGTTGGTAGGTATGGTAATTCTTATTAAAAGACTTCCTGACAATTGAGATTTCATTAGAGAAATCGCTGTACCTAAAAGGCATGGATTGCAAAAGCAAAAGAACTACAAAGCCAAATCGTAACATGATCTATATTATTTTTCCTAAATGAATTTATGCTACGGATTATTCGGTATTAAAAATAGTAATTGTAGGATGCTGCTAGTGTGGATTAGTATTGCTTTAGAGCAGGAATGCGAATTGATTTGGTATTTTTTAAAGTTAGGAATAATATGTCTGAAAACGTAGTAATCCAAAATAGCATATTGTGTTATAGCTATATTTTTAACAAATGTTTACTAAATCAGTGCCGTTTTCACCATATTTTCTTTCAGAAACTTTCTAAAAAAAGAACACTAATGTGTAAAACAACTGTAATGGCATTGAACATTGCCGAAAGTCTCCTTGAGCGGAATGAATTGAGAAAGTGGGATTAAGATATTGTAACGAAGTTCGTCGCAGAGCGCTTGTTTACGGTAACCTTTAATTATACAGTTTACCCAATACATCAATCGGTAGATTGAGTTGGTATTTTCCTGCTCTATTTTTTAACTTTTTTTAATTGCTCCATTAATGCATTGATAATCAGAGGTATATCATTTATACTTTAAGAACTATTTGTTTGGTGCACAGTTTGGTTAGAGGCAGCAGTAAATTTTATATTATTTTTGGAGATTGAGTGAGTGATTTGCGGTTTTAACAAATAATTTACCAACATGAAATTACAGGCCGAAAACTTGATCAAAAAGTACAAAGGCAGAAAGGTAGTGAACGATGTTTCTGTAGGGGTAAGCCAAGGAGAAATCGTTGGATTGCTCGGGCCAAATGGAGCGGGTAAAACCACTACTTTTTATATGATAGTAGGTCTGATCAAGCCCAACCAAGGCAAAATCTTTCTGGATCAAGATAATATTACGAAATTACCCATGTACCAACGCGCAAAGCTTGGTGTGGGTTATTTGGCTCAAGAGCCTTCTGTATTTAGAACTTTGAGTGTGGAAGAAAACATCTTGGCACCGCTCGAAATGACCAAACTATCTAAAAAGGAACAGCACGAAAAAATGGAGTCGCTTTTAGAGGAATTTAGCTTAACGCACGTGCGCAAAAATAAAGGAATGGTTCTCTCGGGAGGGGAGCGCCGCAGGACCGAGATAGCACGGGCATTGGCTACAGACCCCAACTTTGTACTTTTAGATGAGCCTTTTGCAGGCGTAGATCCCATAGCAGTAGAAGAAATACAGCGTATTGTTTTTAAGCTGATCCACAAGAATATCGGTATCCTGATTACAGACCACAACGTAACCGAAACATTGTCGATCACATCTAGGGCTTATATTCTTTCGCAGGGTAATATTTTGAGAGAAGGTACTCCTGAAGAACTGGTTTCTGATCCAATTGTAAGAAAAGCCTATCTTGGTGAAAAATACGAATTTAAAAGGAAGATTTTTGAGGATTGATTTTCTCGAGCTAAGATTGCTCTATCAACTCTCAATAAGCATTTAATCTGAAACAACATGGAACTGCTCAACACATTTTTTAATTGGGTAATGGGTCGTAGGATCACTCAAATAGAATATTTCATGGAAAAGCCCCATGAAGTACAGCATAAGATATTCGATTACCTGATAAGTATGGCTAGGAATACAGAATGGGGCAAAAAATACGATTACTCCAGCATTAGCAGCGTAGAGACCTTTAGGCAAAGAGTGCCTGTCTCGAGTTATGAGCAGTTTTTTCCCTATATAGACCGCATGCTCCATGGCGAGCAAAACCTGCTTTGGCCAACAAAAGTAAGATGGTTTGCCAAATCTTCGGGTACCACCAACGCTAGGAGTAAGTTTATTCCCGTAACTGAAGAGTCATTAGAAGACTGCCACTACAAAGCGGGCAAAGATTTAATTTCTATGTATGTAAATAGAAATCCCGATTCAAAACTTTTCTCAGGAAAGACCATAGGTGTGGGTGGTACTTATCAGCGCAGCGAGATCAATCCGAAAATGTATTACGGAGATGTATCTGCAGTGCTCATGAAAAATTTACCAGTTTGGGCGGAGTACATGCGTGCACCCGGCTTGGATGTGGCTTTGATGGATAATTGGGAAGAGAAAATTGAAAAAATGGCACGTTTGACCTTAGAAGAACCTATTACCAATATTTCAGGTGTGCCCACTTGGACCATCGTTTTATTAGAACGGGTATTGGAACTAACCGGAAAAGACAATATCGCCGAAGTTTGGCCTAATATAGAAATATTTACCCACGGTGCGGTAGCTTTTGATCCTTACAGGGAAACTTTTAAAAAGTTGATTCCCAAGGACGACATGCATTATGTAGAATTATACAATGCCTCTGAGGGATTTTTTGGTATGCAAGATACCGAAACCCCTAATGAAATGCTCTTGATGCTAGACTACGGCGTATTCTATGAGTTTATCCCTACAGGAGAATTTGATAGTGAAAGCCCCAAAACCATAGGTTTAGATGAAGTGGAAGTCGGGAAAAATTATGCCGTGGTCATCTCTACGAATGGTGGGCTGTGGCGCTACAAAATAGGTGATACCATTCGCTTTACCTCTACCACACCATACCGCTTTAAAATAACGGGCAGGACCAAGCACTTTATTAATGCTTTTGGGGAGGAAGTGATTATAGAAAATGCAGAGGTTGCAATAACTACGGCCTGTGGCGCAACAGATGCCGAAATTGTAAATTTTACGGTAGCCCCTATTTATTTAGAAGCGGGAAAGAAGGGCGGCCACCAATGGCTAATAGAGTTTGAAAAAGCCCCTACCGATATGGATGAATTCAATCAGGTTTTGGATAGCAAGCTGCGGGAGATCAATTCTGATTATGATGCCAAGCGTGCCCATGATTTGGCTTTGGTTAAACCTGAAATTGTTGTTCTGCCTCGCCAGACTTTTTACAATTGGATGAAACAAAGAGGCAAACTTGGCGGACAGCATAAAGTGCCAAGGCTAGCCAATAACAGAGATTACGTAGAGGAAATCTTGGCAATGCTAAGCAATAAAGAAACTACAAGCTAAAACTTATTCACTAAATCGACTCGGAATTGTTCTCGAGGAGTTCTTGCATGATTTTACTCAATCTAGCCTTGGCTTTTTGAGCTTCTTCAGCTTTCATATCGGCCTCGGTTTCTTGTGGTAGATTGCGGCAATCAATCAATTTTTTATCATTATGATGCCAGCGCCATGCGCCATCGAAAATCATGTACTTACCTCGATAGCCTGCAGTTATCCATTCTCGACTCGTTGTTTCTTCTCCCATCAATATGTTGTGGAATGAGATACCATCTATCATATCTTGATTTGTTTCTATTTTCACATCTGCTAAATCGCAAATAGTAGGATATAAATCTGCAAAATCTATAAGTTGGTTTATTTTTCGACCTCCTCCTATTTTTTTAGGCTGATAAAAAATAAGCGGCACATGTGCGCCAGCATCCGTCATGGTATGTTTTCCGCCTTGTACTTTCCCGTTTTTAGTAAGTCTAATTTCTTTAGTCTCTGTGCCATTATCGCCAGCAAAAATAATAACAGTATTGTTGGCTATACCTAGGCTATCTACAGCCGCTAGCAAAATGCCCACTTGTTTGTCCATGTAAGCAATCATATTGTCTAAACCGGCCTGTCTGTTCAGCTTTTTATCATCGGGAGTTTGGATGATTGGCCAATGGGGCAGCATCATGTTATGTTGTATGGCGAATGGTTTTCCTGCTTTTGTGGCTTCTCCTATTTGCTCGATTACATAATCGGTGAGCACGTCGGATCCGAACAAACTGTCTGCATCGTTTCTTATAGCACCATCTTCATTAAGTACAGGCTGCCAGTATCGGGTGGTTTTTTCATTGTCTTTCCAAATTTGCCATACACACCAAGAATCGAAACCACCTTGCTTGCAATGATCAGGGTGGTACTCTAAAGCGGCCAATTGCCATTTACCAGTTACTGAGGTAAGGTAGCCGTTGTCCCTAAGCATTTGAGCATAGGTAGGGAATTTTGTAAAATCGATATATTCTTTGGTGCCGAGATGCACAGGCAGTACACCAGTGTATTGGTGGTTGGTAGGATATCTCCCCGTGTAAATACTCATTCTGCTTGGTGTGCACACTGGGCTTGTATAGGCCCTCATAAACTGTACGCCTTTTCTTGCCAGTTGGTCTATGTTGGGTGTGTAAGTGTCGATGCCATCGTAGCTGCCTAGCTTTTCATATCCCAGATCATCTGCTATGATCAACAAAATATTGGGCGGCTTTTTATTCTCAAGTTTTTTTTGTGTTGCTGAGTTGCAAGCAATCAATAAAACAAGGCATAAGTAGGGAAAAGTGTATTTCCACTTCATTGTTAGGTATTCAATTTATAATTACTTATCGATGGTTTAGGAGGCGAGTACAGTCTTTTTTACAGAAGATTGCCTCACTTTTACTTCTGTTTTCAGTGTTTTTTTCTGGTGCTGGTAAGGTGCTTCATTGTCCTCATTGATGTAGTGGATCTCATCGATGAGAAGTCTAGCGGCCAAGCTGCCCATTTCGAAGCCGGGCTGAGCTACTGTAGTAAGGGCGGGTTCTACTACAGCGGCCATGGCCCAATCGCTATAACCAACCACGGCTACATCATTAGGTATGCTCAACCCAGCCTCTTTGATTGCCACCATGGCACCTATGGCTACCAAATCTGTAACTGCAAAAATGGCATCGGGCCTATCGGGCAAGGCAATAAGCTCTTTGGTAAAGTTGTAGCCCTCTTCTTGGGTTACAAGATGGCAACCTTTTATATACGCTTTTTCTTCAGCTAAACCATAGGTTTTTAGTGCTGCCTTGTATCCATTTAAGCGGTTTTGACTGGTAATTGGGTTGAGTGGCCCATGTATATGTGCAATTTTACGATAGCCATTTTCTAAAAGATGGGTAACCACATTGTATGCGCCTTCGTAATCGTCGATAACTACCATGCTGTGGTTTTCTAAACTGTAGCAAACCTTATCAAAAGATACGACAGGTACACCATAATTACGCACCTCTTCAAGATGTGTATAATCTTTGGTTTCATTGGCCAGGGAAATCAATATGCCATCTACGCGGCTCGAGAAAAGTGCCTCCACATCTTCTACTTCCTTCTCAAACATCTCCATAGACTGGCAAAGCATAACTCGGTAGCCTGCTTTATAGGCATATTCCATAATGCCACTGATTACAGAAGAAAAAAAGTGATGTACGATCTCAGGAATGATAACACCTATGATCTTAGATTCTTTTTTTCTGAGGCCTTGGGCAATGGTATTGGGCCTGTAGTGTAGTGCACTAGCCAGTTTTTTTACCTTCTCCCTGGTTTCTTGGCTAATATCTGGATGATCTTTTAACGCCCTAGATACCGTAGCGGGCGATACATTTAACTCTTTCGCAATATCCGCCAAGGTGATTTGCTTAGGTTTCATTCGATTGTTGTTTGGTCAATAATTTACTTCCTTAATTTAGTTATTTTCTGAGACAATGCAATGATAAAAGTATGTAGCTACATGTAATTTTATCTGTATTTCAACGCTTCGAGCTTTTATGGTGCGAAATAGAGATTATTTCCAGAAATTAAAAAATCAAAAATCTATTTTTTATAGAAAAGATTTTGAAGATGAGAGGAAAATTGTTTAACTGGCTGTGCAAGTTTTGCGAGCTCGAACGTATTAACCTAGAATTGGTAATCCGTCTTTAATCTATCGTATTACAATCACGGATTATACGGGTAGGTAGTTTAAATTTCGGAAACCTCAAACAGCACATACTAAAATTATTTAAGGTTCAATCCTTACACACTTATCCCGTGTAAACTCTATTTACGTAGTGGTTTTGGAGTTTTCATCAATCCTATTAAGATAATTAGATAGATGAGTACTTTTGCATCATAAAATACGCCTAATGCTTTAAATGGCAATAAAATTGTGCTTATTTTTGCCGAATCTCCTTAAAAGTATTCTGCTTTACATTGTAAAAGCTATATATTTGAATGGAGCTTTTAACTAGACTTTTTGCTGCTCGAAAGTAACTTTTTTATAACAACAACCGTAACTAGGCCACATTAATGGTTTTTTAATCTGTAAGTAACGTAGTTGATTTTTTCTAATGTTGATTTTTTGCCGCTATAGCGGAGGTTGCCATAACGGTGAAATTTTTTGGATGAACCTAAATTTTCCTAAAATATATTTATGCTTAAATACATAGTGTTGCTGTCATTGATGTTTGGTTTTGGCTTTGTAAGCATGGCGCAAAATACCCAAACCAATGAAGCCCTCAATCGAATTTTTAGAGATGGTCTTGAACTGTTTGAGAAAGAACAATACCGTGCTGCACAGGTAAAGTTCAGACAGTATATGGCTGCATCAGAAGATGCCTCCGAAGAATTTTATATACAATCTAGCTTTTATGCAGGAGTTTGTGCCCTTTACTTAGAGCAATCTGATTTTGAGGTACGCGTCAACGATTTTATCGCCAACTATCCTACACACCCCAAGGCACAACAAGCCTATTTCTTTTTGGGCAGCTACTATTTCGATAGAGGCGAATATGAAGAGGCCCTCAGAAACTTTTCTTATACCTCGCTAGAAAGTGTACAGGACGACCAAGACATTGAAGCCGCTTTTAAGTTGGGTTACACGCATTTTATTTTAGAAGATTATCGAAAAGCAAAAAACTACTTGTTGTTGGTGGCCAATACCAATCACGAACGCTCACCCGCTGCCAATTACTACGTAGGCTATTTGGCTTACGAAGAAGGCAACGATGACGAAGCACTGCGTTATTTAGAGCGCTCCAAAAACGATATCGCTTACCGAGACAAATCCATAGAATTGATTGCGGCGGTTTACTACAGGCAAATGCGTTACAATGAGGTGCTCGAACTGGCAGGGGCAGTAAATAATCCGCCCGCCGGCCTTACATTACTGGCTGGTGAGTGCTATTTTTTGAGAACAGATTATGCCAACGCCAATAGCTATTTTAATCTTTACTTAAATGAAGAACCCACTCCTGAAGACAGGGGCACCAATTACAGCATAGGCTACACCAAATTACAAAACAACGAAGCAAAAGCAGCGGTAGATTTCCTCTCAAAAGCAGCCAATGGCGAAGACACTTTGGGGCAGGCAGGGGCTTTTCACTTGGGTTTGGCTTACATTGCTAGTGACGATAAAGATCCCGCTATTTTGGCCTTTGACCGAAGTAGAAAAATGGTGTTTGATCCTAAAGTACAAGAAGAAGCGGCATTTTATTATGTAAAAGTCACGTATGATGTTGGCCGCTTTAGCGATGCTATAGAAGGAGGAGAGTACTACCTAGATCAATTTAGCAATGGTCCGCATCAGCAAGAGGTTATTTCATTAGCGAGTGATGCCTTCTTAAACACGGGAGATTACGAACAGGCTTTGTCCTACCTAAAACAAGTAAAAAATAAAAATGCGAGACTGCAGGGGGCTTATCAAGAAATTGCTTTTAATAAAGCTGTGCAAGATTTTAATGATGAGAATTACCGTTCTGCAGTAACCGCTTTAAGCGAGGCACTTACCTACCAAAGGGAGCCTCAAATTAATAATGCGGCCAATTTTTGGCTAGGAGAAACTTACTCTATAGGCAATAAGTACGATTCCGCCATTTTTTATTACGATAAAGTTTCGCCGGCATCCCCCCTTTACCAAGAAACCACGTATGGGATAGGCTATGCATACTACAACAGCAAAGATTATGAGCGCGCCTCAAGATTTTTTTTACAGTTTATCAACAATGCAGGACCTAGTTCAGATAAAAACAAGCAAGTAGATGCGCTAGTAAGGTTAGCCGATTGTTACTACGTACTCAAAAATTACCCTCAGGCCATGCAGTATTACGATGCTGCATTGCAAAATCAACCCTTAGACCCAGACTATATTTACTTTCAAAAAGGGCAGGTATCTCGTTTTATGAACCGTTTAAACGATGCTGTGGCCAATTACGATGCGGTCATCAATCAGTACACAACCTCTACTTACAGAGATAAAGCGCTTTTTAATAAAGCCGAAATCTACTTTGAGAATAATAGAAGAGATGAAGCACGACAGTATTATTCGGCACTTATCTCTGAATACCCTCAAAGCCAGGTGGTGCCTTATGCCTTGGCAAAAAGGGCCTTGGCTGCCAGTTCAGATGGAAACCTACAATCCGCAGTAACCGATTATAAAAAGATTTTAGACGAACACATGTCGAACAAATCTTTGGCAGAAACGGCCATACAATCTTTGCAGGAAATCAATACAGGAGGATATCCGATTTACGATCTGGAAGAATACGTACGAAAATTCTCTGCGGTGTATGCAGGCAGCGAGGTAGTGCTTAAGGCAAAATTTGAAGCCGCTCAAAAGCCGTTTGCAGATGAAAACTACGAATTGGCCATACAGCAACTTACCCAGTTCATTCAAACCACGCCGACCACCTCTTATACTTATGAGGCTTATTATAAAATCGGTTTCAGCTATGAGATTTTGGGCGATATAGGCAGTGCCATAGATAGTTACAATAAGGTTGAGGGCGATTACAAAGAGCGCTCTGTAAGAAATGTAGCAGATCTTGAATACCAAAGGGGCAACTATTCTGTAGCAGCCGAAAAATATAGCGAGCTGCAGCAAATTGCCAGCAGAAAAAGATATATAAGAGATGCTTTGATCGGGCTTACCAAGTCGTATTTTGAAATCAATGATTACGAGGCGACCAATTATTACGCTGATCAGATCATAGAAGAGAACATGACGGCAAATTTCAATGTGGCCGAACTGTACAGAGGTAAGGTGCTTTTGGCACGAGAACAGCCTGATGCGGCGATAGCGCAATTTTTAAAAGCCATTGGCTTGGCACAAGATAAGTACGCGGCAGAGGCCCAATACAACATTGGCTTGGCCTACAGGCAAAAAGGCGAATACGAACAAAGTACCAGTGCTTTGATCGAAGTAAAGAACAAATATGAAAACTACACAGAGTGGGTGTATGAGGCCTTTTTGATCATAGCTGAAAATTACATCAGTTTGGACAATAACTTTCAGGCAAAGGCGACATTGGAGTCCATCGTAAATTACAGTAATGACGATGCCGTAAAGACCAGGGCCCTGAAAAGATTAGAAGAAATTGATTAAGCTTTAAGCCTCAATTAAACCAGGTAACTAATAATGGAAAATAGAAAAAACTTTAGTTTGATGTTGAAAATATTTTTTTCTTGTTGGCTAGTTTTGATTGGTTTTTCGGCCTTGGCGCAAGATCAGTGGGAAGAAGCCGCAGGCGATTTAAACGATGCGCGCCTTTTGATCGAGAAAGAAAATGTATTGGAACTACCCACCAAGGCAAAACCTTTGCAGAAAATTCAAAAGATTGAGCGCGAAAAGCAAGCGGCTCCACAGCAATACGCCATAGACCCACTTTTGCTTTCATTGCCGGCAATCAATCCAGATTTGGATGCTGCACAGTTAAGGAAAAATCCAGACGCAGGTGTACCACCATCTAACGCTTACATAAAAGCGGGATTTGGCAATTACCTCACCACCTTTTTAGAAGGACATTACTACGCAGGCGAGGAGGGGATTTTTGAGTACGGCGGCAATATAAAACACTTGGCCTCCTCAAGAGGACCGGTCGATGGTAAAAACTCTGCCAATAGTAACAATGAGATCGGCCTATTCGGTAAGTACTTTCTGTCTGAAGGGATAGTAAAGGGCAATATAGGTTTTCAGCGCGATGTAGTACATTTTTACGGATACGATACCATTCCGCTTGATGCCCAATTCGACGTAGACAATATAAAGCAGGTTTACAATATTTTTGACGTAGGCATCAGCTTTATGAATGACGATCCCTTGGCAGATGTACATTACGAAACCGGTTTCGATTTCTACACTCTGGGCGATAACTACAATGCATCAGAAGTGAATTTCGACCTATTTGCAAAAGGTAATTATGAAATAAACGAAGACTCTCGCATAGAAGCAGGCCTTAATCTGATTTTCAACACAAAAAATGATTCTCTTAAAGCGAACAGGAACCTATTTTTGCTCAACGGTGCCTATCATTATCAGTATGATCAATTTAGCCTAAAGGCAGGAGTAAGGCTTGCCTACAACGGAGATACCACCTTTGCTGATAATCGCTTTAGAATTTATCCAGATCTACACGTAAAGTATGGCATTGTGGAGAATAGGGTAGCAGTTTACGGTAGGGTTTCTGGTAATTTGGAGCAGGTTACCTTAAGGAGCCTAAGCAGAGATAATCCGTTTTTGGGTGCCGATATTCCTTTGGCACATACCGATAGGCAAATTGAGTTTGCAGGCGGCTTAGAAACAGCACCCAACAATAAATTAGGTTTAAAAGTAGAAGGTGGCTACAGCCGAGTTAAAAATCTTTTTTACTTTTTAAACAGTGAATCAGACCAAGCTAAGTTTGATGTGTTTTACGAGGGCAGCAGCGAAGGTATTCTCAATCTAAAACTAGAAGCTTCTGCTGACATAGGGCCTGTAAAAGCTGTTTTACAAACCAACTTTTACGATTACGGGGTAGACTCCTTGGAAACGCCCTTCCACAGACCGAGCTTGACCAATACACTTGCCGTGGCTTTTGACATTAACCAAAAGCTGTACTTAAACTTAGATGTATTCCATCTTGCTGGCTTAGAGGGAAGGGAACCCGTTACCGGAAGTATAGTGGAGTTAAACGATATTGTTGACTTAAACCTGAAAGCTGACTATATTATCAACGAAAACTTTTCGGCTTTTTTAGCCTTGAATAATATTCTCTCTAATAATTACCAAAGATACCTCTATTATGACAACTTAGGGATCAATGTATTAGTAGGAGCAACATATAGGCTAGGAGACTTTAGATTTTAAGCTAAAATGAAATTTAGCGGTAAGAAATCAGTTTTAAGTAATTGAGTATTAAATAATTAACAATTAGTATTAAGGGGCTTCAATTTTTTTTAAGATGATTACAGATTTTTTAATAGAAGCATTACAAGAGCGCTCAACTGTGCAGGTACCCGGTTTGGGTACTTTCACTTCACAACCTTTGAGTGCTTCCGTAGACGAAGATTCAAATATCATAAATCCACCTTCGGCAGAGATTGTATTTATAGATGACGTAAACTATGGCGATTCGGATGATTCCATAGTTACCTACATTGCCCGAAAAAGCGATAAAACACAAGACGAGATAGAAAGCGAAATAGAGCGCTTGACCGAAGAAATTAAAACGGCAGTAGATAGTAACGAAAGCTATCGTTTAGAGGGCCTTGGTACCTTCGAAAAGGGACTTTACGGAAACACCACTTTTAAAAATGATCCAGATGGGTTTGTAGGAAGTAGCTATGGCTTGCCCAAACTTACCCTTGAACCACTTGGAGAAGACGTCTTGGCAGCCAACGACCAAGATGAAGAGGTAGAAGAAGGGAATAAATTTCCAGAAGCTACGCTTTGGGGCATCCTCATACCTTCGGTTTTAATTGTTTTGGTAGCGGTTTGGTTAATGATTGATGAAGGCGCGAGAAATAAGGCTACTGCATTGATCAGCGGAGAAGAAGTAGCTCAAGTAGATGCAAACGAGACAGAACAGCAAAACTCTAGCAACGATGATTCAGGTGTAGCGGCCAATGATACAGAAGGCAGTGAAGCAGATGAAGCCGAAAATCAAGTTGCCGAGAACGAAGCTACAACTGAAGAAAATACCGTAGCTGAAGATAGCGGCCAGGCGCAAGAAACTGCATCGAACGAAACCGAAAATACATCAACCAAAGAAGAGACGCCACAAAGTACGAACAATAATGCATCTACTGAGACCTTGATCAATACGCGCTCAGGCAGGTATTATCTGAGCATTGCCAGTTATCCGAACAGGGCCGATGCCTTGGCGAGGAGGGAGCAATTGGTTAACCAAGGCTATACCGAAGCAAAAGTGGTTGAAGCAGGGGCCAATAAGTTTAGAGTGTCTTTAGCAGATTTTGCCTCTAGGGCCGAGGCCAACCAAAAAGTGGCAGAAGCCAAGGGCGACCACGATAGTATTTGGGTTTTTAAGTTTTAGAATGAAAAATTGGCAAGCTTATAGATTAATATAATTTTTTAATTTTTGCATTTTACCCAAAAAATATTTTACGATAAACATTTTTTTCAAGTTATTCGTTTGATAAATAATTTTTAAATAGGTTTATTTGAACCAAGTGCCTTGGCGAAGTCCTCGGCAAATTTTTTTAGATACTTTTTTATTTTTTATTTCCATTCAACAAATTATCTCATACATCAATGAAACTTATGCAACAGCCGCAGCAGCAGGACACTATTGATATGGTGCAAGAAGGGTTAACAAGTCCCGTACTCCAAGAGCAAATAGAATTATGGGAACTAGTATCCAAAGGAGGTTGGGTCATGGCCATATTGGGCGTCTTGGCATTGGTGGCCATCATCGTTTTCATAGAGCGACTCATTCTTATTAAAAAGGCACAAAAAGACCCCGAGCCACTGCTCAATAAGGTAAATACAGCCGTGCTCAGGGGAGATATAGAAGGAGCGACCTCTGCATGCCGCGAAACCACAACGCCTATGGCAAGGATGCTTACTACAGGGCTTACGCACATTGGTTCTTCTCTTAAAAATATAGAGGCGGCTATAGAAAATGTGGGTAAAATCGAAATTTATCGCTTAGAGAAAAACATTTCTGTATTAGGTACCATTTCGGGCGCCGCGCCTATGATTGGTTTTTTTGGTACGGTAATCGGTATGATCAACGCCTTTATCGCCATTTCGCAAGAAGAGGGATCGGTAAGTCCTAAACTGCTTTCTTCAGGTATTTACGAAGCCATGATCACTACAGCAGGTGGCTTGTTTGTAGGTATTTTAGCATACATCTGCTACAATTATTTAGTAAGACAGGTATCGGAAGTAATCCACAAAATGGAAGTGACCTCTATAGAATTTATAGACCTGCTCCAAAAGCCAAACTGATTTATATAATGATAAATTATCAATGGTTAATCATAAATTTTGAGAAAAATTTGATTTAAAGTTCAATTCATAATCATTGCAATTAATCATTAACCATTTACAATTAATAATTAAAAAACATGGGTTTTCAATCTAAAAATAAAGTAGATCCAACGTTCAATATGTCATCTATGACAGATATGATTTTTTTACTACTCGTATTTTTCATGTTGACCTCCAATTTTGTTACACCTTCAGGGCTTGACATTAGTGTGCCTTCTAGTAAGGCATCTAAAAAAGTGATGCCCAAGATCAATGTGAGCGTAGACAAAGATTTCAAGTACTATGTAAATGAAGTGAACATTCCACTGGATCTTTTAGAAGATGAATTGCGTTACCAATTATCGTCAGAGGAACAAGGCGTAGTGGTGATATCTATTGATAAAGAAGTGCCGGTGCAGTATTTGGTAAATGTGGCGGGCATTGCTACCAAGCTGGGAGCAAAAGTAACCTTAGCTACCAAACCTGAGTAGTTTAAAGAGTGGGATTAGGTGTTAGAATTTGGATTTTAGTTATTAGTCTGTACAGACGATAAAAAAAACCGATATTTTATAAGTATGGAAAAGTAAGTT
>Ga0207419_1000582_pt1 | contig 31507 bp, 23 predicted proteins | sample ElkSloMetagenome_4_FD_184723 | JGI IMG/M metagenome (GOLD analysis project Ga0207419, IMG submission 184723) | Hot spring microbial communities from Elkhorn Slough, Monterey Bay, USA - MD2A (version 2) | ecosystem: Environmental > Aquatic > Marine > Intertidal zone > Estuary: Microbial mat ... | reverse complement strand
CGATAATTCTGCTGTCGAAGCATTCAGTTGATGATATCCTGCTCCAAAAAACTGATCTTCAGAAATAGTAAGTACTGAGCGGCCTGAAGCATCGACCAAGGTAATATCGATCGTGCTCGACTCCATGAGTACAAATTCCACCTCCAAACGGTCCTGAAACGGATTGGGATAAGCCTTCAAATAAAGCTGTTCAGGAAAAGCAGAGATGCAAAAGCGGTCATTCATTGGATTCTCGTCCTTTACTCCATTCACAGCCTCAATTTCAAAGCAAATAAAAGATGGTTGAGGCTCTGAGTCCAGCAAGATCGAGTTCAATAATTGCGAAAAAGATTCTCCTCGATATAAATTCAGATCCAACGCCTCTGCCAAGCCATCGCTACCTTCCGGCAACACAGATACCAACATCTCATTGATCTGATTATTTCCTTGGTTCTCAAGACGAAGCCGGATCCTAAAATCATTGGTTAAGCCTGGAAAGATTTGCGCATCCACGATAGCTGCGTCTAGAAAGCCGGGAAGCACGAAAAGACTTTGGGTTAAGGTATCTCTGCAATCTGCATCAGAAACCGCGACCAACTGCAGCGAATAGGAACCGGTATCTGAGTAGGTAAAGACAGGGGTTTCCAGACTCGACGACTGACCATTTCCGGAGGACCATTGGAAGGTATCAGCGAGTTGAGAATCATTGCTCACCTCCAATTGCATGGGCGCACCTGATCCATTATTGAGCACTTGGAAATCAGCAATTGGCTTGGAGTTCAACACGACGGAGCGCGATAGGCTGTCTTGGCAGCCGTTTGAGGTGCTTATTAGCTGAGTGAGCTGGTACACGCCCTTTTCTTCAAGCAAAAATGACGGGTTTTGCAAAGTAGAAGTTTGGCTTCCTTGTGCATTTACGATCCGATAAAAGTAATTTGTAATGGTATCGCCTTGACCGAGACTGTTGTCGGTGATCAGCAAGCTATCTCCCTCACAGGGGTCAGGGGCTTCAAAGTTAGCCACTGGCGAATTAAAGATATCAATGGTATCTCTGAGGATCGCTACACAACCGCTATCACTTTCCGTGCGAAGCACCAAGGTTTTTCGTCCGGCACTTAAAAAAAGGATATTCGCTATGGAGTCTTCGATTACCTGCTGATTAAGTAGCCAGGTATAGTTGATAATTTTTCCGGAATCTAAACTGCTGGTGCTCACTAACCGACTTGAGTCGCCCTGACAGCTACCAAAAAGTTGATAGGTATTCAGTGGTGTTGGGTTTACCCTCAACTGTTGACTTAGTGAATCTGAGCAGCCTTCGTTGGATGAAACGACCAGCTTTACCAGATAATTCCCGGAACTATCGTACGATTTGGTCGGACTTTGTTGATTTGACTGAAAGCCATCCCCGAAGGTCCAGCTGAAATCTTGAAGGCTACCTTCCGCGATACTGCTGTTGTTGGTAAATTGCAAAGGGCGTCTCGCACACTTTCCGGAAACCAAAAAATCGACCTCGGGAAGCGGTTTAATGTCCACCATCCGCAATGCAGTATCCTCACAACCTTTGTCGGTCGTCACTTTTAATTCAACAGAAAAGTTGCCGGTATCAGGAAATGAATAAAATACATTTTGATTGGTATCGGAAGCTAAGCCCGCAAAATCCCATACAAAACTGACAAGAGTATCACCCACCGGAGCAGTCGAACCATCAATAAAACTGACAGAGTCGCTTAAACAGAGATTCGCAAGAGAAAAATCTGCACTTGGCGCCAGGCCTTGGATGGTGACCTGAATAGAATCTGAAATCGTGCAAATTGAATCAGAGAAAGTTAGGGTATATGTGCCAGAGGTATCCACGATCTGAGTTGGCGACGTATTGCCGGTACCCCATAGATAATTAGGAGGGCCAGGAACATTCCCATCCAATGCGATGGAATTTCCCTCACACAGACTGGTGTCGGGACCAAGAGAAAAACCCAACAAGCTTGAATCAGAAAGGACCCGGATCGAATCGGAGAATTGACAACCAAACGCATCGGTGATGGTCAGACGATAAAGGCCTGAGGAATCCGTGAATACAAAGTTGGAGGTATCACCGGTCGACCATGAGTATTCGACGTTCAAAAAAGCGGAGTCTGGGGTCAATTGCAAATTGGAATTGAAGCAGATATTCGTATCCACGCCGAGATCGAAAAGCGGTTGATTCACATGAACCGTGAAACTATCCACTAAAGAATTGGATGCACAATTGGTGATCGTCACCTTATAAAGGCCAGCGGAATCAATCGTTATGGAATTGGCGGTCGTGGCGTCATTCCATTGGTATGAGAAACGGTCAGGACCTACTGAAATATCGATCTGTTCACCTTGGCATATGGTAGTATCACTAAAAGTAAAGGAAGGGAAGGCATTGGACGTATCTAGAAAGTATTCGATCGTATCAGTCGTAATCCTACCAAATTCGTCAATTGCATCAAGGTAGTACACTCCAGCTGAATCGATTACCGTAAAAGAAGTGGTATCCCCGGTGCTCCAATTGTAGGATCTGAGGTAGTCCTTAAAAGAATGAAGTGTATCGGGAAAACTGCACAGCACTTTATCACCCCCTAAGGAAATTGGCGGAGCATATTTATCCATTAGGTAGCGGTCTAGGAGAGAGCGTTCTCCAATACTGATTCTTCCCTCATACATTACGATCTCACTGACCTCTCCTTCAAAATTATCTCCGGCGATCCTACTGATCCAGATATTTTGTGGGGACGGCCCATCAAGGCTTGAATCTCTCAATTCCCCATTTAAAAAGGTAAAAAGTGAGTCTTCTTTCGAATAGGCAGAATGGGATACGTACCTTCCTATTTCTGTGGCACCGGAATTCAGGATATTCACGCCATCGAAAACCAGATGATTGCCCCCAAAAGAGCCCATAAACCAGTTTGAACTGCCATAGATCAAACGGGAGTTCTTATTTATACTCCCAGTATGAGCATACACCGCAGAAATGGTAAAGTTATCCTTGTCCATATTGACACTTGTGGTAGTAAAGGCCTCTGGAAAAGTAAATTGTAAGCTACCGTAGCCATTGAGTGCGTTAAGCTTTTTGCTGGGCTGCCGGTTCGGATCACTCTGTTGCAATACATGAGCTGAATCACTGAGGTCAATCCAGGTATCAACTCCTCCCTGCGTATTGGTATCAGCCAGATCCGCAATCAACCAAAGCTCTAAACTATCTAATTCAAGGGGAGAAAAAACCCGGAATGATACTCGATCGGTAGAATCTATTGAATTGGAATTCTGGATAAGAAAAGATTGTACGTTGTAAACTCCGGTAGAAAGCTCTAGCACCAATGATTCTCGCTGCGAAATGGTATCTAAAATCCTTATAAGACCAGAATCGAGGACAAATCGGTACGATACATCATCAAAGTCAGGTTTGCTTAGCTTAACCTCAACGTCCTCTCCGTATACTTGTCCTGACTTAGGGTAGAGCAGTTGAAATTCTTGTGCAAAAAGAGAATAATTAAATGATAGTAAAACGAATATGTACAGTCCTTTCAGCACTATACAAATATACTTAAGTGTCAAAGCAGTTGACCTAATGAAAGAAGACTTATATTTCAAACTCAATTCAAAAAAGCGCTTTGATACCCAATTTAGGAGCAATTGACATTCTGATTAGTGCATTTTACGTGCTCTTGATCTATTTGATCAGCTTATATATCAGAAAAAAGCTGGCAAAGCCCTTTAAATCTTACATCCTTCCTTTCGTCACTTACCGCCTATTGTTTGCTTTGGCGTTTGTGCTTATTCATGTTTATTATTTTAAGGGTGGCGACACTTTCGTCTATTTTGATTTGGGAAAATTCTTTGCCGATCAACTTCGTTATCAACCTTCACAACTTTTTGACATCTATTCTGCCAATTTCGAAAGCCTTCGAAATCTTAAAATTGAGGATGACTACTTCTCTTTATTCTTTTTAAGATCTACGGACACCAGATTCATGGGAAAAATGATGGGGATCTTCAATCTGTTGACCGGCAATCATTTCCTGGCAAGCACGATTGTATTCTCTGTGTGCTGTTCGATAGGCCTGTGGCAGATATTTACCACCGTGAGTTCAATGTATCCCAAAATGAGAAAATTTTTCGCGATAGGTATCCTGTATTATCCAACTATCGCCATTTGGTCATCCGGCATCCTAAAAGATCCGCTGGCGATGCTTTCCATTGGCTTGATGTTTAGGGCCACTTATCTATTATGTAAAAGGAAAAGAATTATTTATTCGGTTTTCGTAATAGCCATAAGTATTTTCATCTGTCAGTACGTTAAACCTTACATTCTCTATCTTTTTATCCCTTCCATGTTCTTATGGGCACACGGTTTGATTGCCAAACAGATCAAAAAAACCTTTATAAAGGTCTTGATTTCTCCTCTGATCGTCTTGAGCTTTATTCTTGGGGTCTACTTTTTTACCAACCAGATTTCCGACGAGGCAGGTAAGTATTCTATAGAGAATATTGAAAAAGTGGCCAAAGGGTTTCACAGTTGGCACCAGCATCTAGCAGACACCAGAGACCAGTCGGGGTATACCTTGGGTGAAGTAAAATTTACCCCTATGGGAATTCTTCAAAAAGCTCCCGAGGCCTTGTTTGTAACTTACTTTCGGCCCTTCCCTATCATAGACACCAAGAACGCCTCGACCCTATTTGAAGGCATCCAATCTTTCACCCTTCTAATGATCAGTTTATTTGTCTTCTTTAGGCTGGGACCAAAACGGTTAGTGCAATATACCCTAACCAACCCACACGTTAGGGCCTTTATGGTTTTTGCTTTATTGTTCGGCTTCGTAGTGGGCTTCACATCCTATAATTTTGGGGCCCTCTCGCGATATAAGATTCCGGCACTGCCCTTTTACACCACCTCTTTATGCATTTTATACGCAGAATTTCTAATCAAGAAGCAATCTAGAAAGCGTGCTCCAAAACCGGCCTTTGGTTAAATATCTCGGATTCCTTAAAAATGCCTTTATCATAAACCGTAAAGCCAGTTTATTAAATTTTGCGAGGGCAAGATGCAACGCCAAGTAGGAATAGGCTTCTGACTTAATTGTTTGCCATTGTGACTTATAGATGGTCATAAATTCCTCATTACCAATTAGGTAAAATAACATCTTCTCTTTTCTGGTGATCAACTTTTCAGGATGGATTTCAAGTACACTTCTATCTTCATGCGTTACGAGGGCGCTGGTCACCTTAGGAGAATAATAAATTGGATACTTTGCCGCCAACCTCAACCAAAATTCATAGTCTTCGGAACCCGACAACGCCCGATCTGGATTAAATCGATGGGTCTTGGAAATCTCCCTAGCTAAAAAGACCCCCTGACAGCTCATAAAATTGCCTTTCCTAACCAATTCAGAATTGATCGGAATTTGCTTAGGCGTATAGGGCATTTTATGATTGCCTCGGGAATCAACGAATTCATATTGCTGAAAAAACATTATCGGATGTTGAGCTTGGATGTAATTAAAAGCTTCTTGAAGATGATCATCATATAGCAGGTCATCTGAATCCAAAAAAGTCACATAATTCCCCCTGGCCTTATCCATTCCAAAATTTCTGGCCGCCCCTCTTTCTTGGTTTTTGATGTAGAAATAATTGAGACGTCTATCCCGTATTGCAGACAATTTTGTCCTGGTTTGGTCAATACTGCCATCATCTACTACAATCAATTCAAAGTCAGAGTAGCTTTGCTGCAGCACAGAATTCACCGTCTTTTCAATTCGATCTCCACGATTGTAGGTAGGGATAATTATGGTAAATGACGGTCCTTTCATTCTTACATATGAGCTTTGTAAAGAGCTTTAAGTGAATCCAACATTCTTTTTAAGCTGAAGGCCTTGACGTCAAGTTTGCCTTGCATTATCATTTTGACCTTAAGATCTTCATCTTCGATCAATTGCTTTAAGGCCGTATGGATCGACTGACTATTTTTAAACGGAACCACAAGTGCGTTCTCGCGATCTACGATAAATTCAGGAGCGATGCCGGATAGCGTGAAGACTGAAGGGACACCCGCAGCAAGCGCTTCTACATATGTTTGACCAAAAGCCTCTATTCGTTCATCTATAGGCACGTGCACAAAGGCATTAAAGCAATGGTATAAACTAAAGATATCTTTTTCAAAATTGATTAAGGTATAGCTGGCGGGCTTCAGAGAGTCCAATAGCAATTTAATTTCATGCTCATCAGGACCACTTGCGTTTGCCAAGATAAGATGTGTGTTGGGGTCTTCCGCATGCAATGATTTGAATGCATCAATGATATATCGATGTCCTTTCAGCTTTATAAATCTTCCAATAATCCCAATTCTAAAAACCTCTTTTGAAATTCCATATCTCTTTAAGATCGAGTCAATTTTGCGTTCATCCTTTTCTTTAAACGCCCCTAAATCAAAGCCATGAGGAATATAATGTACTTTTTTGGGGGATACTACTTCCTCTTTCAACAATATATGCTCAACGTTTTTCGATATGGCTATAATGTCTGTTGAAAGAGAATTGATGAATCGATCCATCAAAACTCCTTTGGGATGATATCGATGGTGAAATGTAGCATGATGACGAGTATACACTCTATACTTTATTCCCAAAAGTTTCGCGACAGTGAGTCCGAGCAAGTTAGCTTTGAATAGATGGCAGTGTACACCCTGATAATTTCCATTTGATAATATTTTGTAAAGCTGCTTAAAGGCTATGAAATGCTGAAGTTTTCCCTCTGATAGTTCAATATGCATGCAGTTAAAGCCCACTCTTTCTATTGTCGGGATAAGATCAGGAGGCCTTTTTGACAAAAAGATAAAATCTATATTGATTTCAGAGTTGAAAAACCCTTTAGCTATCCATTCATAGGCGACTGCATAGTTTAGATCAGAAATAATGTAAGCTATTCGGGGTTTCATTTTGTAAGTGCTATGAAATAATCAGAAAGGGTTGATGCCAAATGTTCGTATTGATATTGACCTAAAAACTCCTTGTTGGGTTCAGTGTTTTGAATTCCATTTTTCCAATTTTGGTAGTACTTCAAAAGAAGATCGCGAACTTCCAATGGGTTCTCGGCGATCTCTCCGGCTCCACTTTCTTTCAAGAATTTTTCCATTACATCGGCTTCTCTGGATACGAGCAGAATAGCTTTTCGGGAGGCCGCATATTCAAAAATTTTAGCCGACATGATACCTTTTTTTCCCTTAAAGCCAAATTGCAATAAGACTTCTGACTTTGATTGGATCTTTTCCACTTTATCTTGGGGTTGATATGTTAACACCTCCATATTCTCGGATGGAATTCCTGAGCTTATTCTCTCCACCAAGCTTGGATCCCCCTTATCTCCAGGACCTACTAATTTCAGTCGCACCAGCTTTTGGTCAACGCCCTCACAATCAAGAAAATCTAAAAACCCTCTATTGAATTCTTCGAAAAACTGTTCGCTTCTCAACACCCCCGTAAAAGTGATGGTAAAAACATCAGAATTTCCCTTTTTTGGATTTTCTTTCAACGCCTTAAATCCATTTGTGATCACCTTGTATTTCAACCGCTCGGGTCCAAGTGTTTTCAGCTCCTGGATAAGCGGTTTACTTACGCTCACCACGCCGTTAGCCTTTTTAAGTAAATAATGCTCCCAGAATCGATCTAAAGCCGAATAGAATCTTCCCTTTAAGTTATCCGGTTGGCTAAGACTCTTAAGCGTATGTTCTGCACTGGGATCATTCCACAAGTCCCTATAATCATAAACTAAAGAAGCCTTTGGAAAAAATCGTTCTTTAAGCTCTAGGGCGTTAAATAGCATATTCCATGGAGGCACTGAAGCGAAAATAAGATCAGCATCAAAAGAAGGCTCAAAATGAAGATACTGAAGGTCCAAAAAACCTTTTGGGGCCAATCTTTTTCTCAATTCGTAGAAGGGTCCGTTTTGAGGTCTTACTAAGCATCTCTGAACCTCAAATTCCGAATCGCCCTCCTCGGTATGTTTATATCCGGGATCACCGCAGATCACTTTTAGCTGATGCCCTAACTTTTTCAGCTCTCTACTAAGGTGGAATACTCTCTTCGATCCCACTGCATTGATAGGAGGATAGTAATAGCTTAAAATGATGATATTAAGCTGCTTCATGGATTCAAATAGCTTTCCATAACCACGTAATTCCACGCCAAGTTGGGTTTTACGGAAGATATGATCTTCTCTTTCTTTAGGTAATCCGTTGATTGTTCTAGTCTTTCCCTAAACAAGGGCTCTTTCATCCATTCCGCCTGTGGCGCTGCAAAACCCACCTTATCAGTGCGCCACACAATCTCTTGCGGCAAAATGGATTCCATTGCCTTGCGCAGAATAAATTTTGACCATGCATTATGGATCAGTAATGATCTAGGTAATGAGAATACAAAATTCACCAGTTTAGGATTGAGAAATGGTAGGCGAACCTCTAAGGAATGCGACATGGAGTTTCGATCGGCATACCTAAGCAATTCCTCCAACCCTTTATCAAAAGTTGCCGTCTTTAAAGCAGTATTCAGATCTGAACTAAAGTTCCGCGGATTGCTTCTCGACCGATACTCTCTTACAAACTCCGGATGCAATCCACTAAATAATTTACTCTCGGGATCTTCAAAGGCTCTTCTAAAGTCTGCTAAAGATTTGAAGGCTTTCGGAAATCGATTCCGCACTCTTTCTTTGAAGTTTGGCAATTGATAATTAGCACTGTGCTTTCCAAAGGCCTTAATTTCTGATTGGAATCGTGATGGTTGCTTTCGGAAGAGCTCCTGATAGTAAATGTCGAAGAAGTAAGTATACCCAGCAAGGTATTCATCGGCCCCCTGTCCGTCAAGCATCACTTTAGTCCCATTCTTCGCAGCCGCCTTAAAGACCAGATTTTGGGCCAAAATGCTAAAGCTTCCAAAGGGCTCGTCTTGTATCTTCATCACCTCATCGAACTGCTCTTGAAGTTCAACCTCACTTATGAATATTTGATTGCCTTCCACATTGGGGTTTGCACTTAATACTTTCTCAATAAAGTCTCCTTCATCCAGCTCAAAACCTTGAAAACGCGCAGAATAACTGTTGAGGGATGAGTTTTTATCAAGTTGCCTGTTGACCAAACTCAAAATCGATGAGGAATCAAGACCGCCAGAAAGGCTACAACCGATGGGTACGTCAGAACGCATCCTAAGAATCACCGAGGTATTCAAAAGCTCCAAAAATTTTTCCCGGGCTTCTTCTAGTTCGATACGATCGTCAATCCTAACCCGATCAATGTTCCAATAATTTTTTGTAGAAAGTTGTCCTCTCTTATCTAGAATAAGTGAATGGGAAGGAGGTAAACTGTAAATCCCCTCATAGAAAGTCTCTTCCTTTTTTTTTGCATCAGATGTCGTGTTGAATAATAGAAAATCGTATACCTTGCCTTTTGACGGTGAACGATCTATACCGAAAGCCCAGAGGGCCTTTAATTCACTGGCAAATACGAATTTTTCACCATCCGCGTGATAATAGAAAGGCTTCTCGCCAAATCGGTCTCGGGCGCAGAAAAGCACTTCCTTTTTTTTATCCCAAATGGCAAAAGCAAACATGCCATCCACTTTATCTAAACAATACTCACCCCATTGGGCATAGGCTGCTAATAAGACTTCAGTATCTGAATCGCTTTGAAAATAATGACCTTGCTTTAGCAATGTGTTTTTTAGTTCAAGGTAATTGTAGATCTCACCATTGAAAGTAATCACATAATTGGCTGACTGGTACTCCATTGGCTGGCTGGCAGCCTCAGATAGGTCAATGATTGATAGGCGTCTATGTCCTAAACCAACTTTCTCATCTTCGTCAAACCAGAAACCTTCACCATCTGGCCCTCTGTGGCTAAGTGCATCTGTCATGCGTTTTAACCCATCCTGTTTCACTTTTAATCCCCTCAAACTGAATATGCCAGCTATTCCACACATTAATTCAAAATTCTTCTTTTAATTGCCGCTATTTGCCGGGCTATCCACCATCTCTTCAAAATGGATTTCCAGTTGGAAGCAAAATAGATTAGTTGATTCAAGGGTTGATAAGCCGAGCTTACCTCATATCCCTTAGAGCGCAACCCTTCGAACAAATGACCATTTAAAACCAATTGACTCCAATAGCTGCTTTCTTTTCTCCATCCTTCTTTTCTTGAGGTATCGTAGCCTTTTGAGTACATCTCACGCGTGTACCAAATGTCGTTGATATGGGCATCCTTTTTATTTCCTTTCAACTCTATGCTAGCAGGGTCTTTTAGTTCAGGATTCATCTTTAAAGTTAGGTGATCGAAAATCGGAGATAGTGTGGGTATGGGTTCCTCTATCAATTCTTCGTATTGTACTTCAAGGAATCGATCCGGAAACTCTGCCTTTAATTCATCGGCTAATGCCATATACCGAATCCAGTACTTTGACGTTTTCCACAATCCAATATCATGATAATACTTCCCAGATTGCTTGGCTCGTTTCTTAACCTTTAGGTGTGAGTTTACTACCGCTCTTCCATCTCTGAAGACATGAATGAAGGTAGATTTTGGGAAAGTGTGGAGTAAAGTTCGCGCGACCTCTAGATTCGACGGAGTCTTTTCGGAAATGTAGCGGGTGTCAGATTCTTGGTACGGCTCCAAAAAAAAGCTATAAAAATCAATGAAGTGCCTTCGAAGTTTTTGTGTATCGAATGATTCGTGTACCACCCCAGTTTGCAATTCCGACTGCATGTTGGCAAGTAGTTCAAAAATCGGCTTGGTAAAATAGAATTCAGGGCCCCCGCTTATTTCTAAATTAGAAAGTAGCAACTTCTGAACTAGACTTGTGCCTGAACGACCAGCTCCCCCAATAAAAATGAAATCAAAATCCTTCTTCATCAAATCTTGCGTAAAAAGCTATTTAAGGAAGCGAATATTTTAAGGTTCTTCGTATATGAAAGAATCTCTTTCTTATCTACAACCTTGAACCTTAAGAGAAGCAAATATATCACCAACAAGTAAAATACCCCCAATACTATGAGACTAAGAAGACTATCAAAAAAACCATGAATAAGCACACAAGAAAAAGACAACATAAGAGAAAGTCCAAATATCTTGAACAGTTTAGACAAATTGAAAAAATGGAAGGTTCTTACGCCTAACACTTTGCTCGTTCTAAACTGAAGCACAAGAGCGATAAGAAAAAAGATCACTGTGGATGCGATCGCTGCGCCTTCTATTCCAAAATGTTGAATTAACAAATAGTTCAACACTAAATTCAGCACAAAGAAAATTAAGTCGTTAAAGAGAATGAAAGTGGTTTTCCCACTTGCAATTAGCACATCACGATAGTCGATGATCCTCAAGAATAAAACAAAGTTGTAGATTAAGAACACAAACCGAGAAGGCAGATAGCTTTCTCCAAAAAAATAGGACACAAATTCTTCGAAAAAACAAAGCAGAAAAATTATTGAAGGATAGGCAAGAAAAGCGATGGTCAAACTTGATTTCCTTTTTAGGTTGATGATTGATTTGAACTCCCCTTTCGAAAAAAAACGATTTACCTCAGGTAAGGTAATGGTAACAATAGAAGAGTAGATCAGAAGAAAAAACGGAATTGGAATTGCCCCCATGCGATAATACGCGTAGTCCTCAGTAGGTAGTAATCTGCTGATCATTATACCGTCAGTTTGTACAATTAAAAACGTAACGATACCGGCGAGACCGAGCGGAACTCCAGTAAAGATCTGATGGCGCATGGTTTTGGAATCTAGCTTAGCCTTAAACATCTTTAAAGGCAAATAAATCAGATTCAAAATGGTGCCGAGGATTGCTGACAGTAGCAGCGCGTAAGCGATCATATCAAGTCGATCAAAGAATTGAATACTACAAAAAAGCAAGGCAACCCTGATCAAATTCGAGAGAATATTAGCACTACTTAACTGCTTAACCTTCTTGTAAAAGTTCAAGATGCTAGAGAATAGCTGGGTGAGTGAAGTAAACACTAAAGAAAATGAATATATCCGAAGCATTGAGCCCAAAGCTGCATTCTTAAAGTAATTGGCTACAGGTTCAGAAAGAAAATAGATCAAAAGAGTGCCCAAAACACCGAATAAGAGCATGTTCGCCACTGAAGCGATAAAGTTTTGATTTTGAATCGATTCATCTTCATTTGCAAGACCTTGGTGAATAAGTTTGGGCAGACCAATCGTGAAAAGTACAGTGAGTACTCCGAAAACCATGAGCACCTGACCATATGATGCATAGTCTTCTTTAGCCAAAGCTCTGGCTAGATAAGGAATCATGAGAAGATTAGTAGTGGCATTGAGCAGATTACCTATACCCAGGTAGGTTACGCGTCTTTTGATACTGATATTTCCCTGCTTAGAATTCAAATGCAAAAACTTGATAATTCAAAATGACAATTGCCAAATGTCTGCATTAAAACAGAGCAATTCGACCAAATAGGTCTGCCCACGCTTCCGATTTAAGGGAGATAACGACGTAGCCATTATTTGCGATTTTATTATAATCATTTCCATCCCTCAATTAGATGGGGACGGAAAATACACTGTGTGAGGTAATTCAAGAAAAAATTGCATTAATACTAAATAATCTTTACCAGGGTCAAAATATGGCTATAAAATTTAACTTATTTTCCTCAACAGGCTGTGCAAAAAAATACCAATCACTCAAAACCTTATTCATAAAATCACGGTTACCTTTGTGTTAAGAAAAACCGAAATGGATTTTTGAAATGCCTCAAATTCCTATTTAAAAAATCAGATCATATCTTATGAATGAGTATGGAAAAAAAGCGGATCACGCTTCCCTTTCCGCATTGGGTTTAGATAACGTAGCAACCACCTATTGGAACCTTGCACCCTCACAGTTAATTGAAGAAAATCTCCTAAGAGGAGAAGGCGTCTTGGCCGACAACGGAGCCTTAGCCATTGATACCGGAGAATTTACCGGAAGGTCACCTCAAGATCGCTTCATCGTTGAAGATCAAATCACTAAAGACGCGATTTGGTGGGGACCAATCAATAAAAAGTTCGACGCTGACAAGTTTGATCTTCTTTACAATCGAGTGACTGCCTACCTGGGTGGCAAAGAAGTGTATGCCAGAGATGCCATTGCCTGCTCTAACGAGAAGTACAGTCTACCCATCCGAGTGATCACCGAGTTTCCCTACTCCAACCTCTTCGCCTACAACATGTTTATTCGTCCTACTGACGAGCAATTGAAGTCATTCGACCCGGAATGGAATGTGATCTGCGCTCCCGGATTTAAAGCAGACCCAGAGATCGACGGTACACGACAGCACAACTTTGCGGTGGTAAATTTTAGCAAGAAGATCTTGTTGATCGGGGGAACCGGCTATACGGGAGAAATCAAAAAAGGAATCTTTTCTGCCTTAAATTTTATTCTTCCTCACCAAAAGGATGTGCTTTCCATGCACTGTTCGGCAAATGTGGGCAGAGACGGAGATACTGCGGTATTCTTTGGGCTTTCAGGAACCGGAAAAACTACCCTTTCTTCCGATCCGAATCGGAAATTGATTGGTGACGATGAACACGGCTGGGACGACGACTCCGTATTCAATTTCGAAGGTGGATGTTATGCCAAAACCATCGACCTAAGCGAAGAAAAAGAGCCACAGATCTATCATGCCATCAAATTTGGTGCTTTATTGGAAAACATCAACTTCAAGGAGGATTCTACCGAGGTGGATTATCACAACTCCGAAAAGACTGAGAATACCAGAGTGAGTTATCCGATCCATCACATTGACAATGTGCAGAAAGGACTAAAAGGTGCCGCACCCAAGAATATCTTCTTTCTTACGTGTGATGCTTATGGAGTATTACCTCCCATCTCTAAGTTAAGTCCCGCTCAGGCTATGTACCATTTCATTTCGGGTTATACCGCTAAAGTGGCCGGCACTGAAGCAGGCATCACAGAGCCAACTATGGCTTTCTCCGCATGTTTTGGAGCTCCATTTATGCCCCTCCATCCAACTAAATACGCAGAGATGCTAGGAAAAAAGATGGAAGCCGGCAACGTAAACGTCTGGTTGATCAACACCGGTTGGTCTGGAGGAGAGTATGGCACAGGATCACGGATCAAGCTTTCTTATACCAGAAACATGATCACCGCGGCATTGGAGGGTAAATTGGACCACATGGATTATAATGAGCACGAGGTTTTTGGCTTGGCCATGCCCACGGAATGTCCGGAGGTGCCCACAGAAATTCTCAATCCAAAGAATACCTGGAAAGATCAGAAAGCCTACGATCAAAAGGCCGAGAAACTGGCCAAGGCCTTCGTAGATAACTTTGAAAAGTTTGCGGAGTATGCCAATGAGGAGATCTTATCCGCGGCACCAAAAACAGGAGTGACCGCCTAACCCTGATTCAATCGATATTGAAAACCTCCCCTTCTTGGTGGAGGTTTTTTTTGTGCCAATTGGGGCGTAATTTTGAAAGGTGTATTGTATTGTCGATCTCGAAACCACCGGAGGAAGCGCCACCAAAAGCCGTATTACCGAAATTGCGGTTTACAAAACTGATGGAAAAAAGGTTCTTGACAGCTTCACGAGTTTGGTCAATCCCGGCAGACCCATTCCCAGACACATTACCAATCTTACCGGCATTACAAATGAAATGGTCGAAAAAGCGCCTTCTTTTGCTGAGATCCTCCAACAAATAGAGACCATTACCCAAAACAATGTGTTCGTTGCGCACAACGTAAATTTTGATTACGGCTTCATGAGGGCGGAATATGAGCGCTGCGGGCTCCAGTTTGTCCGTAAGAAACTTTGCACGGTGAGGCTTAGTCGACAGATCATTAAGAACCAGCCTTCTTATAGTTTAGGTAAGCTGACAGCCAATCTCGGTATTCAACTCAAAGATCGTCATCGGGCTGCCGGAGACGCAAAAGCAACGGTAGCGCTTTTTCACCTCTTATTAAAAAAAGATCAGAAAGAGGTGATCAGCAATTCGCTGAAGAGTAGGTCATTGGAAGCACTGCTCCCCCCTAACCTGCCCAAGAATGAATTCATGGCCTTACCCGAAACGCAAGGCATTTATTACTTTAAGGATGCTAGAAAAAAAATCATCTATGTGGGTCAAGCCAAGAACATCAAACAAAGAGTGCATGCTCACTTTTCGGGTAATTCCAACAGTAAAACCAAATACTATTTCAGCCAGAACATTTACAGCCTCGACTTTCAGCTGGTTCCTAATCCACTCTTACTCGATCTGATCGAAGCCATTGAGATCAAAAAGCATTGGCCAAAGTACAATCGCTCAATGAAGCGCTTTAGTTTGAATTTTGGACTCTTTAAATACGAAGACAGAAATGGTTATTTGCGCCTAGCAATCGGTAGATCGGGAAAGAACGACCGTCCGATAAAAAGCTACAAGAACTACGACCAATGCTTGGCTGTGCTGAAGGAAACGCTTGTGGAGTATGAGCTATGCCCAAGATTGATCGGCCTGCAGCCGCTAGGGAGTGGCAAATGCAATTACATCGAGGAAGTGAACTGCAAAGGAGCTTGCTGTGGAAAAGAGCATGCTGAAGCATATAACTTAAGGGTAAAAAAGGCATTAAGACAGAAGATTGAGCAAAAGCACACCTTTGTGCTGGAGGAAATAGCGCATGAATCCAAAGCCATCGTCTTGGTGGAAAAAGGAAGGTTGAAGGGTTATGCAAACTTAAAGGCAGATCAAACAGTAAAGAATATGGCACATGCAAAGGAGTTGATCTCAGCTACCTACGACGATCAAGACCTTAGCTGGATCATACAGAAACATCTGCCAAGGGCCCTAAGAAAAGACCTGGTCACTTTTTATTAAAAAAACCCCCGCCTTTGCAGACAGGGGCTATCACAATCAACTGCACCTAAAGACGATTAGTTGATATCAATCAATTTACTTTTTACCTTTTGCTCCTTCTTCAGATGTGGAATATCGATCTTCAAGACTCCATCCTCGTACGTGGCGGCAATATGCTCATGGTCCACCTCTTCCGGAAGGGTGAACGTTCTTCGAAATGAACTGTAATTGAATTCTCTTCGGGTAAATCTTTCTCGATCCGCTTTCTCTTCATGCTTCGTTTCGGATGAGATACTCAAAGTGTGATTATCCAATTCGATCTTAAAATCTTTCTTTTTCATTCCCGGAGCAGCCACCTCGATGTGAAAACCTTTATCCGTTTCCTTTACGTTTACAGCGGGTAAAGCATTTCCGATCATTGAAGAGCGATTTGCCGAGTCGAAGATATCCCCTCCAAAGAATTCGTCGATAAAAGAAGGAACAGTGTCTTTGAATTTTACTAGTGTCATAATATGATGGATTTAATAATTTATATTTTTCTTCCTAAATATCAAACTCAATACCATCAGGTATTTTATCCCACTTACTGCCTTTATGGCATACTAATATGCCATATTGGCATTATAGAAAACCTATTCACCTTACGTACCTTTGGGGTATGGGTGAAGCAATTCGAAAAAGCGTAGAGATCAAGAACAAAAAAGCCTTTTTCCAATATGAGATATTGGACAAATACGAGGCTGGAATTGTCTTAAAAGGGACCGAAATCAAATCCATCCGACAAGGAAAGGCGAGTATCAAAGAAGGATATTGTGCCTTCAAAAAAGGAGAACTCTATATCCTAAATATGAATATCAGCCCTTACAGTGAAGCAGGTCAAGAAAATCATGAAATGACCAGACCTAGAAAACTACTGCTCCACAAACAAGAGGTTAATAAATTGATCAAGTCAAAGAAGGATGTAGGTCTAACCATCGTTCCCCTAAAGCTCTACATCAACAAATCTGGCTTTGCTAAATTGAAGATCGCTTTGGCAAAAGGTAAGAAAATGCAGGACAAGCGTCATAAACTAAAGGAAAAGGACCTCAAGCGACAGATCGATCGCGCCCGAAAATAGACCAGCAGTCGGCAAGATTTCTCAGGACATTCAGGGTGGAAAACAAAAAGTTGGCTAATCTGTCTTTTTGAATCATAACTTAATAAATCGGGCTACTTTTGCGGCCGAATTATAGCCCAAAATAAACCGCATGCGCTATCTCTGGACCTTACTAATATTACTTCCCTTCAGTCTCTTATCTCAAGAGAAATACACCATCAGCGGCTATGTGAAGTCGGCCAGTACGGGTGAAGAAATGATTGGTGCCACCATCGCGGTACCTTCACTAAATACCGGGGTCACCACTAACGTCTATGGTTTCTATTCCCTCACCTTGCCTGAGGGCTCCTATCAGGTGCGCTTTTCCTACATAGGCTATGATGACGTGATCAAAGAGGTCACACTTACCCAAAATACCCAATATAATGTGGAGCTCGGTGAGAGCGTAAATCAATTGGAAGCGGTCGAAATCGAGGCAGAAGGCTCAAGAGCTAATGTGGAGAGCGTGGAGATGAGCGTAAACAAGATCGACGCCAAAACCATTAAAAAGATTCCCGCCCTATTGGGTGAGGCCGATGTGGTGCGAAGTGTCTTACTTCTTCCCGGTGTGAGCACCGTGGGGGAAGGAAGTACTGGATTTAACGTGCGCGGAGGGGGCATCGATCAAAACCTGGTCTTGCTTGATGAAGCCCCGGTATACAATTCATCCCATCTTTTTGGCTTCTTTTCGGTTTTCAATCCGGATGCCGTTAAAAACGTGAGCCTGATCAAAGGCGGCATTGCTCCTCAATACGGTGGCCGCCTTTCTTCTATACTGGACGTGCGAATGAAAGAAGGAAATCAAAAAGAGTTCACCGGATCTGGTGGACTCGGACTTATATTCAGCAGACTTTCGTTGGAAGGTCCGATCAAAAAAGATAAGGCATCCTTCATCATTGCCGGCAGAAGATCCTACGCAGATGTACTGGCCAAACCTTTCCTAAATGATAATCTTTCCGGTAGCCAATTCTACTTTTATGATCTCACCGCGAAAGTAAACTGGACCATGAATGAAAAGAACCGTTTCTTCCTTTCCGGTTATTTCGGTCGGGATGTCTTTGGCTCAGGCTTTCTTTTCAATTGGGGGAATGCCACCGCTACCGCGCGATGGAACCACATTTTCAACGACCGGCTTTTCATGAATGTGACGGCCTTCTATTCTGATTACGATTATGCATTTGGTGTCGATGAAGAAGACGATAGCGACGACTTTACCTGGAGTTCTTCAGTGGTAAGCAGCAGCATAAAGCCTGATTTTTCTTATTACATCAACAACAATAACACCCTCCGCTTCGGAGGTCAGTCGATCTACTATAATTTCAGGCCCGCTGAAGCCAGTTTTGCTAGCGGAGGAGTGACCAACGACATCAGCCTGCCCGAAAAGTTTGGTATTGAAAATGCACTGTATATCCAGAATGAGCAAAAAATTGGCAGTCGCCTAAAAGTGCTCTATGGCCTCAGATGGTCTCAGTTCTCTTATTTGGGAGAGGGCGAAAAACAAACCTACAATGATACCATTCCGGGCTTCAGAAAAACGCTTGTCGACACTGAACAGTTCGACGACTTCGAGTCGATCGCTTCTTACATGAACTTTGAACCACGCTTGTCGATCAACTACAGTCTCAACGAGTTTAGTTCGATCAAAGCCAGCTACAACCGCATGACCCAATACCTGCACTTGATCTCCAACACCATCGCCTCCACCCCGATCGATCTTTGGCTTCCCACTACCAACAATATCGAACCTCAGATCGCTGACCAAGTTGCAGTGGGCTATTTTAGAAATTTCAACAACAATGCCTTCGAAGCCTCAGCAGAGCTGTTTGTCAAGGACTTCCAAAATCAGGTAGACTACATTGATAACGCCGATATTTTCTTTAACGAAGAATTAGAAGGCGACCTATTGAGCGGTGATGGTAGAGCCTACGGCATAGAGCTTTACGTGAAAAAGAATCAAGGCAAGCTCACCGGTTGGGTCAGCTATACGCTATCTAGATCAGAGCGAAAAGTAGAAGGCATCAATAACGATGATTGGTATCCCAGCCGCTTTGATCGCTTGCATAATCTAAGCGTGGTAGGCTCTTACGCCTATAATGACAAGTGGAGCTTTTCGGCTAACTTCGTCTACTCTACCGGAACTCCCGCCACTTTCCCAACCAACCGCTACGAAATCCAGGGCATCGTGGTACCCCATAACGTCGACAATGCCCGCAACAATTACCGCATTCCGGCTTATCATCGATTAGACCTCTCTGCAACCCTTACGCCCAGAAAGAATGAAAACCGAAGGTGGCAAGGGGAATGGGTTTTCTCTGTTTATAATGTATATAACCGAAGAAACCCTTTTGCGATCTTCTTCCAACAGAATGAGGAACAAATCAATCAAACGCAGGCCATCCGCTATTCAGTGATCGGAAACTTCGTGCCTGCAGTTTCCTACAATTTCAATTTTTAAGCCATGAAAGATATCTTTTTAGTTCGTTTCTTTCTTCTTAGCTTCACCTGCCTGTCGCTGTTCGCCTGCGAGGATGAAATTGATGTTGATCTTGATGAGGGTGCCGCGCAGTTAGTGGTTGATGCTTTTCTAAGCAGCGATTCCAGCCAACAGCTAATTCGACTCAGCAGCACTGCCCCCTACTTTTTAAATGAGGCGACTCCCGGAGTAGAGGGTGTGTCTGTCAAGATCATCGGACCGGCCAATGCTGAATATGTGTTCCAAAGTCAGGGAAATGGAAGCTACACCTACAATCCCACTACCAATGGGGCCATGGATAGCATCGGCGCAAATTATCAACTGGAACTGATCTACGAAGGCGAAGTATTCCTTGCGAACTCCAAATTGAATCCGGTACCGCCAATCGACAGCATGACCGTAGCCTTTGAAGAAGAAGAGTTGGGCGCTGAAGAAGGGTATTATACTCAATTTTGGGCCAGAGACTTTGCCGGAAGGAAAGACTATTACTGGATCAAAGGTTTTAAAAATGGAGTACCCATCCGTGAAGACAATCCCGCCAGCCTGATCCTGTCTGAAGATGCCGCTTTCGGTGGCGATGGTGCCGATGGATTCATTTTTATATTGCCGTTGCGCGCAGCCATTACCAATGCCGATGATCCGTTTCAAGTCGGAGACCTTAGCTCTGTTGAACTTTACAGTTTAAATGAAGAGGTCTTTGAGTATTTGGATCAAGTAACAATCCAAGCAAATAACGGCGGTCTTTTTTCTACTCCCCCGGCAAACATCCGCAGCAATATCAGAGATGCCAACGGCAACCTTCAAGAAAAGGTATTGGGAGTCTTCTCCATGTCTTCGGTTAGTCGAAATCAAATTCAGATACAATGATCAGAAGCATTTCCGCTTATCTATTTCTGCTTTTAGGTACATTCTTTCAACTTAACGCACAAACCGCAGTCAGCGAAGCAAAGAGCTTTTGTCACCCGGAAGAAAACAGTCTCATCTGGCAACAATCTTCAGCTGAATACAAAGCCCTGTGCATCCAAGCCTACCATCTTGCGCAAAGTAATGTAGATCAACGGGTGGCGGAGCTATCATCAATTGAATCGGCAAAACCTCTCGCCATCGTAATGGATCTTGACGAGACCGTGCTCGACAACTCTCCATATTCCGTTGAAATGATGAGAAGAGGCGAGAGCTATTCTAGCGACAGCTGGGAAGAATGGGTGAACTTAGAACAGGCAGAACTGGTGCCAGGAGCGAAAGATTTCATCCAATATGCTCAAGAAAAGGGCATTGAAGTGTTCTTCATCAGCAATCGATCAAAGAATTCTTTAGCGGCCACCTATAGCAACTTGATCAAGCTCGGCATCGAATGCAAAGTCAATGAGCTACTGCTTAAGGATGACAACAGTAAACTGGAACGAAGACAAACTTTAGATGACCATACCGTCATCATGCTGATCGGAGATAACCTGGCCGACTTTCACGAAGATTTTGAAACAGAATTGAGTCTTGAAGAGAGGGACCAACTCGTCATGGATACCCACCAAGCTGAATTCGGCGAGAAGTACATCATTTTACCTAATAACCTTTATGGAGATTGGATGACTGCGATCAAACGGGCTGCAAAAGGTCGAGCCGCTCAATTGGAATTGCTCAAAGGCTTCTAGTCTTATTTTACCTTGGTCTTCAACAAGGCCTTGTCGAGCACCTCAGACATCTCTTTTACATAAGTAAAATTCAATCCTTTCAGATAGTCTGCTTTGATCTGACCGACATCCTTTTGGTTATCCTCTGAGAGAATGATCTCTTTGATTCCGGCGCGTTTGGCAGCTAAGATCTTTTCTTTTATTCCCCCCACTGCAAGCACTCTGCCGCGCAGGGTAATCTCTCCGGTCATCGCCAGATTTCGTTTCACCTTTCGCTTCGTGAAGGCGGATGTGAGGGCAGTGAGCATACTTATACCTGCAGATGGCCCGTCTTTGGGGGTAGCCCCTTCAGGCACATGAATATGCACGTTGAGGTTTTCAAAAGAATTGATCTCAATACCCAATTCTTCAGAATGCGACCGAATGTATTCTAAGGCAATCATCGCCGATTCTTTCATTACGTCGCCCAGATTTCCGGTTAAGGTCAACTTGCCTTTGCCCTTGCTCAAACTCACTTCGATAAACAGGATATCACCACCTACTTGAGTCCAAGCCAATCCGGTGACTACCCCTACCACATCGTTTCCCTGATACTTATCTTTAGAGTGGCCGGGACCCAGTATTTCCTCTACCATCGACTTATCTAGCTTTGGCTGATAATCTTCTTCCATGGCGATCGACTTTGCTGCATATCGCACTAATTTGGCAAGTTTCTTCTCTAAGCTTCTTACGCCGGATTCTCTGGTATACTCTTCACACACCTTTTCAATGATCGCCTTATCGATCTTGATCTGGCTGTCTTTCAAACCATGGTTTTTCAAAAGTTTTGGAATCAAATGCTTTTTGGCGATCTGGGCTTTCTCCTCTAGGGTATACCCATTGATCTCAATGATCTCCATTCTATCGCGCAAAGGTGCTTGTATGGTAGACAGGTTATTGGCTGTGGCTATAAACAACACATTTGAAAGGTCATAATCGAGTTCAATGAAATTGTCGTTAAAGGCCTCATTCTGCTCGGGATCAAGTACTTCTAGCAATGCAGAAGAAGGATCCCCCTGAAAATCCTTGCCCACCTTGTCGATTTCATCCAATACGAAAACCGGGTTAGAGGTCTCGGCCTTTTTTAGGTTTTGTAGTATCCTACCGGGCATGGCTCCAATGTAAGTTTTCCGGTGACCTCTGATCTCAGCTTCATCTCGCAATCCACCGAGCGACATCCGCACATATTTCCTTCCCAAGGCTTCTGCTACTGATTTTCCCAAGGAGGTTTTCCCTACTCCCGGAGGTCCGTATAAACACAAGATCGGCGACTTCATATTGCCTTTCAGCTTCAATACTGCCAAATGCTCAATGATCCGATCCTTCACATCATCCAAACCAAAATGATCTTTGTCCAGCACCTTCTTTGCTCTGGCTAGGTCGAAGTTGTCTTTGGAATACTCATTCCATGGAAGATCTAGCAGGGTCTCTACATAATTGATTTGCACTGAATATTCGGCAGAGGCGGAGTTGATCCTTTGCAATTTGGCAAGTTCCTTCTCAAAGCGTTCTTTTGCTGCCTTGGGCCACTTTTTCTTCTTGGCCCGTTCTTCAAATTCCTTGATCTCTTGATCTTGAGGGGACCCGCCCAATTCTTCCTGGATCAACTTCATTTGCTGATTGAGAAAGTATTCCTTTTGCTGTTGATCTATGTCGGTCTTTACCTTCGATTGGATATCATTTTTCAACTCCAACAATTTCAACTCTCTGGTCACATGTTTCAGTAAGATCTCAGCCCTGTCCCGAGTATTGGTTTCCTCTAGCAAAGCCTGCTTTTCCTTCACTTCTGCATTCATGTTCGAGGCGATGAAATTGATCAGAAATGAATTACTCTCTATATTCTTAATCGCAAATGAGGCTTCGGTTGGAATATTCGGCGATTGCTCAATGATACGCAAAGCCATGTCCTTGATGGAGTCTACCAAGGCTCCAAACTTGGCATCCTTCGGAGTTTTGCCTGCATCATAAGCAGCAATTTTTGCCTTGATGTAAGGCTCGGTCTCAATGAAATCCAGGAGCTGGAATCTTTTCTTCCCTTGAATGATCACCGTGGTATTGCCATCCGGCATCCTAAACATTTTGAGGATCCGGGCAACGGTACCCACTTCGTAAAGCTGCTCATTGCTAGGTTCTTCAATGGTATCGTCAATTTGAGAGATCACCCCGATGACCTTGTCTGCGTTATTGGCGTCTTGTATGAGTTTGATCGACTTATCCCTGCCTACCGTGATGGGAATGACCACGCCCGGAAAAAGCACGGTGTTTCTCAACGGTAAAATAGGCAAGATCTCTGGTGTCTTTTCCTGATTCATTTCCTCTTCATCCTCTGAGGTCATTAGAGGAATGAATTCTGTCTCATTGTCGATCACACCTGCTAAACTCAATTTATCAAACTTCATATCTATTCTTCTAGGTCAATTTGTCAGGAACACAGCATTCAAGCGCTTTCCATTTTCTTGGAAGCCTACGGTTCAACAGCTGTGCCAAGATTGGTAGCTGCTTTTCTGTCAGGTAAGGTCAGAAGTTTCGGTAAACAGCTGAAAGCTCATAAATCTTCTTTAGGATGGCTTGGTCGGCTTTCGAAAACTCGATTTCCCTTCGTTCCATCATTCGCTCAGCTACTTCGAAGGCGGGCTTGAGGCGATACTCTGTCCATTTTTCAGCACCACCCCAGGAAAAAGAGGGTATGAAGTTCCTGGGAAATCCAGCTCCAAATACATTTGCGCTAACCCCAACTACGGTAGCGGTGTTGAACATGGTATTGATTCCGGCCTTAGAATGATCTCCCATCATTAAGCCACAGAATTGTCGGCCGGAGTTCAAGAACCCCCCTTTTTTGTAATTCCAAACCTTGATCTCTGCATAGTTATTTTTGAGATTTGACACATTGGTATCCGCTCCTAGGTTGCACCATTCACCTAGCACCGAGTTACCCAAAAATCCGTCGTGCCCTTTGTTGGAATAGCCAAAGATCACGGAATTATTCACTTCTCCTCCTACCTTCGAGTAAGGTCCGATGGTGGTGGCCCCGTAGATCTTAGTCGACAATTTTAATACCGCATGATCGCATAAGGCCAGGCCTCCCCTCACTACTGATCCTTCCATGACCTCTGAGTCTTTTCCAAGATAAATTGGACCGCTGCTGGCGTTGAGCACCGATGCCTGAACCTTTGCACCTGCTTCCAAAAAGACTCGTTCTCCAATCACAGTATTGGATTCAGCTATGGCTTGCGAATTCCTTCCTTGGGTGATCAATTCATAATCTTTCTCCAATTCCTCCGCATTCAAAGTAAAAATGTCCCATAGGTGTTGTAGCTTCTTGACCTCCCCTTCGAAAATTTTTAAGGCATACCCCTCTGGCTTGATCCCATTGATCGCCAAAACTTCATCTGTTCTTAGTGCGAGTACTTCTCCATCCTGATCAACCAGGCATTCACGGTTTTGTAATTGATGAATATAGTCTACCATTTCATCGGATGAGCACAAATTTGCACTCAGATAGACATTCTTCATTTTATCGTGACGAAAGGGATACTTTTCTTGAAGATAATCAGCCGTAAGGAAAGAGAAATTCCCGCTGGGAATGCGCTTCTGCCATTTTTCCTTTAGCGTAAGGATTCCACAACGAAACTCCGCAATCGGTCGGGTGTAGGCTAAAGGTAGCAGGTCTTCCCTTCCTTCGTCAAAGAGGATAAAATTCATGAGTTGGACTTTTTCACAAAGGTAAATATTTGTAAAGCTAGCTTTATCTTCGCCTGATGTATTTAAAAGATCGCATCAGAATAGTGGTTGTCATCGGCATCTTATTGCTCATAGGCCTCACCTATTGGTTCACGAAAAGCAAAGAGATTGCGGGTTATGCGGCTGTGGCCGGAATGTTGATCTGGCTTGGAACCATTTTTCTGCTGCGCAAGAACGACGATTAGGGCTTTGTTTTTTTAAGCAAAAGAATAGGCAGAAGACTCAAGTCGGTAACCAAGGCAAACACCAGGGTCATGCTTACGAACAAACCGATGTAAAAGGTGCTTAAAAAATCGGAAAACAGCAGTCCCACAAAACCTCCCAGCAAGATGAGGCTGGTTAGGGTAATGGCTTTACCCGTAGAAATGAATGTCCGTCGTACCGCAAAGAAATTTGTCCTGCCCAGTTTGAGCTCTTGCCGATAGCGGCTAAGAAAGTGAATGGTATCATCCACCGCAATCCCAAAGGCAATGGTGAAAACGATGGAGGTGGTCATGTTCAGATCTATGCCTGCAAAACCGATGAATCCCGCAGTAAGCAGCAATGGAAAAATATTAGGCACCAAAGAGATCAAAGCAATGCGAAGGGAACGAAACAACAAACCCATCGAAATGGCGATCAAAGCAAAAGCAGTCAGTAGTCCCCAAAGAATGGTCTTCGAGATCTGCCGTCCACCTTTATCAATGATTACCGGTGTGCCGGTAAGTCGATAATCTAGGATTTCCAGATCTATGTGATCCTCCATGAAGCGATCCAAACGTGCCTGCCTTTCAAGCATGGCCAGACTTCCGGGGTCCACCACTCTACCGGTAATTCTACCCATTTTCATTGAAGAATCAATCAGTTGTTCAAGCTGTTCGTTGAGACCGGAGTTTTCCACCTGATCTAAAAGGTAATTGTAGCGCTTTTCAGAGGCCGGAATCTTGAAGAATGCATCGCGATCATTTCGCAACGACTTGTTGAGGTATTGGATGGGATAGACCGGACTGATCAATTGATTTACCTGAAAAGTATCCGCAAGGTAATGTGCAATCTTTTCAATTTCCAACATCACTTCGTGGTCGGTTAATTTTCTACTTCCTTTTGGCATCACGGCCATCTCAAATGGACGCACTCCGCCAAACTGTTGAAAATATTTTGATTCGATCATGAGCGGATGATCTTCACTGAGATCCTGCATTAAAAAATAGTCGAATTTGATCCGGCTAGCTCCGATCAAACTAATGATGGTTATTGCGCCATAGCAGATCAAGGTTAGTTTTCTATGCTTCAAAAGGATAGTAAACAAATTAGCCAGCCTGACTTCCCAGCTCGTTCTATTTACTTGCTTTAAACTGATCTTTGGCCTTGGGATCAGGATGAAGATGGCAGAGATGAAGAAAATCGATAGAAAAAAAGCCAGTACCACCCCAACGGCCGTGAAAATACCAAAACTCTGAACCGGCTTCATTTTCACTCCGATCAAGGTGATAAAGCCTAATGCCGTAGTCAATGAAGTAAGCAAAGTAGCGGTTCCCACCTTTCTGATCATCCACTTTAAGGCTTCTGTTTTGCTCCTACCTCTGCGCAACTCCTCCAGGTATTTCGAGATCAGGTGGATTACGTCAGACATGCCTACCACCAGCATGATCACCGGCAATAAGGTGGTCATCATATTCAGATATGATCCACTCAGTTGCATGATGCCTAGGCTTCCTACAATTGCCAGCAATACGGTTAATAGGGGAATCGCAATTCCCCAAAAAGATCGATAGGCGATCCATAAAAAAGCCACCACAATGAGGATAGAAAAGATCATGAAAGTGAAAAATTCCCTTTGCAACACTTCAATGTAACTTTGCTGCCCCAGTATTTTGCCCATCAAATGGACGCGTTGAAAACTTTGTTGATCGACGAGAATTTCGAGCTCCCTAGCAAGTTCATCCGACTTCTGCTTGGAGATCATTTGCACATTCTTTAGGATCATCAAAACGGCATTCTCCTCAAACTTTAGGAAAGGGAAGATAGGTTCCGTGGGGTCTTTCAAAGTCGCCAGTTCCTTCTCTGAATATTCGCCTTCTTCATTCAGATAATACTGTTGCATGGGAAGGGCCATCCCTTTTCCGAAGGTCAGTTTCTTCATATCCAAGGGACTGATCAATTCCCTGATGTGCGGTAAATTCCTTAAAGAATCGCTGAATACTGATAGTTTTTGAAGGAATTGAGGATCCAGGATGGAGCCGTCATGCTCTACGCTGATCAAAATAAAATCATTGTCGTTCTCAAACTCTTCCCTAAAATCCTGGTAAAAGATCAGGTCTTCGTTCTCTTGGGGAAAGAACTTTTCGAAATCATAATCGAAACGGAGTTGAACTGCATTGAATCCTAAATAAAGCAAGATCAACGACAGAAAAATTAATACTAATCTACCGTTGCGCTTTGAGTCTTTAAAAAATTTATTGAGCAGCTTTTCCAATTTCGAGATCAGTCTTCTTCGCGTATTTCAACATCATATGGCTCATTGGGTTCACGCTGAAACCAGAGATTGCATTCGACAAAAAATGGACCTGCTGGTCGTAAAACAACGGCATAACCGCAGCTTGTGCCATGATCATACTGTCCATAGTATAGTAAATCTGGTCTCGAATACTATCGGATTCCACTACCAGTGCTCGATCATATAGCTGATCGTAGGTCTCAGAAGAAAAGTGCGTATAATTAGGGCCCGACGGTGAAAAGTTCTTCGATAGAAAAAGTGATAAATAGTTCTCCGCATTCGGATAATCGGCAATCCACGATTTACGGAAAGAAGGTAGCTTTCCAAAAGCAATCAACTCATTGTTGGTTGCCGGAGGGTTCACCTCTACCTTGACACTAAGCCCCAGTTCAGTAAGCTGGTGTTGGATGTATTCGCAAATATCAAGGTATTCCGAGGTGGTGCCAAGGATGATCGGATCTATATTAGGCAGTGAAAGGGCAGTTTCCTCTAAGAAGGCCTGCAAGTAATAATTTGATGAATCCAGATTGTAGGTGTAACCATAAGAGGCGTTGTACTTAAAGGCAGACAAGCCTTGGGGAATGAAGCCTTGAGACGCTGCAGTTCCAATGCTATTTCTCAAATATTGCAGCATTTTTTCTTTGTCGATCGCGTAGCAAATGGCTTTTCTAAGGGATAAACTGCTTAGGTAAAAAGGTGGTTCTAAGGATGAGGAATCTAATTGAAAACCAATATACTCGGTGTTCAAATAAGGAAATTTTAGAAATTGAAGACGATCGTCATAGACGCCTTTCAAGGCTCCTTGATCGGTAAGCAACTCATCTTTGTATGTTCCTTTCAAGCCGGAAATCAGGTCCAGTTCATCCTTTAAAAAATTCAGAAAAACGACCTCTTGATCCTTGATGAAACTGACTGAAAGGGCATCCAGAAATGGCAGTTTCTTTCCAGCTTTATTGCGTTGAAAATAGTTTTGGTGCTTCAGCAAGATCAGTTTATTGTTCTTCTTCCAATACTTGAACTTGAAGGGACCGGTACCGATAGGATGATCCATGAATTCATAATCTTCTAAATCAAAGGCTTCGGGTGGAATTACAGAGCAATATTGCATGCTTAGGATGCCGAGAAAAGGGGGAAACGGCTTATTTAAATGGAACTCTAAGGTGTGATCGTCGAGCGCAAAAACTTTCAACTTCCCATTGGGCTTTCGATCTACAACATTCATTACCCACTTTCCTGGAGATAAGAGCTGCTGGTCGATCAGTCGATTGAGTGAGAAGACAAAATCAGAGGCCTTGACGTATCTTATCATATCTTTCCCAAACAGGCTTTTAGAGGGATGGAATGAAATACTATCGTTCAAAAAAAATCTATATACTCTTCCAGAGTCCAATATCTCCCAATTCTTGGCTATTGAAGGCACAATGTTCAAGTCTTTATCGAGCTCAACGAGACCGTCGAAGAGCTGTTTTGTGGCATTCACATTATCAAGGCTTCTGGCAAATGCAGGATCAAGCGAACTGACGTCTGGCAAATTGACTCGCATGATCTCTTTGTGGGCATATCGATCATTTTTTTTGCAAGCAATAACAAACAAGGTCAGCAAACTAAAAATTAGTCCCTTTATCAAGGCGATTTTCATAGTACAATGATAGTAAAATTATCAGGCCGAAAATGCATGCCAAAGCACTCAACCCCAATATTTACGGCACTTTTACGAACATTTCTCGATTTCTTTCGTTATATTGTCATATATCAAACAACAACAGAATTTATGAAGACAATTGAAGAGCTAGACTTAAATAATCAATCCCATTATAAATTAAAAATGGATATTGGAATTGCTGAAGATGATCGAAAATCGATCAGTGATGGATTGGCGAGAGTTTTATCCGATTCATACGTGCTGATGATCAGTTTACATAATTATCATTGGAACATTAGGGGAAAAAATTTTAGAACCATTCACTTATTAACTGAAGAGCAATACTCAGAATTATTTGAAGGTGTTGATGAATTGGCAGAAAGAATTCGCGCACTAGGTTTCCTTGCACCAGGATCATTACGTGAATTTCAAGAATTATCTTCCTTGAAAGAACCTAAATCAGAATCTTCAGAAAATGAAATGTTAGCTGATTTAGTGCAAGGTCATGAACATATTGCCAAAACAGCAAGACAATTAATTGCAAAAGCCGACGAAGTAAGTGATGAAGCAACGGCAGATTTGCTCACTGAAAGAACAGAAGTGCATGAAAAATCCGCATGGATGTTAAGAAGCATGTTGGAGGAATAAGATGAATAAGAACAACCAATATCAAACCTTATCGGAGGCTAGTAAAGCTCTTTCTCAAGAGGGCTTTACCTCACCTCTAGATATTCACAATGCAAATGAGGCGACATTGAATGATCGCCGCTATTTGGCTAAAGATTTGTTGATTACCGAATTCCACCGATTTGAGGGGGTTTCAAATCCTGCTGATTCATCTGTCATTTATGCAGTAGAAGCTAAAGAAGGACAGGATAAAGGAACCATCATTGACGCTTATGGAGCGGATTCAGACAAATCTGAAGCTGAATTCATTCGAAATTTAGAAATCAAACAATGAGTAACTTGTCCGCCTTAACTATTTACTATTCTCACGATGAGCCCGACTTAAAACAACACAAGGCCATTGCAGAGGGAAATGAGATTAAAGTGATAACCAAGAATATACAGGAAGAAAAGTTGACTTCGAGGCAATTATTTCTTTTGTCCACCAATTATAAGGAAGGGCTGATGGGGTTGATTGATAAGAATAGTAAAAATTACAAGGAGAATCTAGAAAATGTAGAATTGGATCAGGATGATCTTCTTTCTTTTCTAGTTTCCAACCCCAAAACTCTAAAACAGCCGATTGTAGAATATCAAAACGAGGTTAAAATTTGTACAAATCCCAGAGATATTCTTAAATTTAGTTCAATAACGCCTAAAATTAACGGATACAACCACGCCAAAAATTTGAAATAGGCACAAAAAATCAAACCAAATGGAAAATAATCACAAAATTATTCTAGCAGCTATCGTTGGAGCCGCAGCTGGTGCGGTAGCTGGTCTTCTTCTTGCTCCAAGTTCCGGAGAGGAAACCATAGAAGAGGCAAAATTAAAGGCAAAGCAGCTTAAAGATGAGCTTAAGTCAGGTATTGATGAATTAGCGGCAAAAGGTAAGAGTAAACTAGAGGAGATCTCTGGTGAAGTGGATGAAGCCATCAAAGAAGTAAAGCAAGAAGAAAAAGCTTAGAGCATATGCAACACTCTGAGCACCTTGAAAGTCTTAGTACTGAGGCCAAAGATTACATCAAAAATCGTATAGAGCTGTTGAGATTAGAATTTATCGATCACAGCTCGCACCTCTTTGCAAATCTGACAGCCTACGTAATTCTTTTGGCTGTATCACTGTTATTCTTAATGAGTTTTGGCTTTTTTTTAGGCCACTGGTTGGGAGAATTGCTAGAGTCCCAATGGATAGGCTTCGCCATAGTGGCTGCTTTTTACCTAATTGTTTTAATAGCCACGTGGATCAACTTTAGAAAATGGTTAAGTAAGCCACTTCAGAATTTTATAATTCGCAAAATGGAAGAATATCGTGAAACAGAGATTAAATAATCTGAGCGAATTGAAGGCTGCAAAAGCAGGTTTAAAGGCTAAAATTGCGGCAAATGAATCACATATGCAGCTAGAATTCGAACTGGTGAAAAATCACTATACAAATTTGAGCAATTACCTACATTCTGATAGTGCCTCATCTGATGGAAACTGGTTAGGCAAATTGAGTAGCCAAATATTTTCAACTTTCATCACTAACCGACTTCCAGGTAGCCGTTCAAACCTAGTTACTCGTTTGGGTAAAATTTTGCTCCGTTTACTTTTGAAATAAGGTTAAACAACTAAATTCGCAGAATTACCAAACCATCAATATGAAAATTGAGCACAATTTCACGCTTGACAATTTCTGGAAAATTCTGCTGAGTGGGGTGCTTTTCTTCTATGTGATCATCGCAGCCAGAAATATCTTAATTCCAATCGTCTTCGCCCTTTTCATTTCAATCATACTGAGTCCGGTGGTGAGCGCACTCACGAAGAGAAAAGTCAATCACATCTTGGCCATCTTCATCGTTTTATTAGTGATCGCCTCTCTTCTTGGCGT
>Ga0207419_1000581_pt1 | contig 31517 bp, 19 predicted proteins | sample ElkSloMetagenome_4_FD_184723 | JGI IMG/M metagenome (GOLD analysis project Ga0207419, IMG submission 184723) | Hot spring microbial communities from Elkhorn Slough, Monterey Bay, USA - MD2A (version 2) | ecosystem: Environmental > Aquatic > Marine > Intertidal zone > Estuary: Microbial mat ... | reverse complement strand
CCCCAGCAAATACGCGCCATGGGATTAACTGAGCGGGAAGTACTTACAAAAGTAATTGAAAGCGCTCTGCCTGCATAAGTGAACAGGTTGAGCGCTTTTCAGGTAATTATGACTTAAACTTCCAGTTTTGTAGGGTTTACTTCTTTTCTGTATGAATCAATTGGCGCACATGTGCATACCAGGTTGCGGTCTCCATAAGCATCATTAATGCGTCCTACTGCCGGCCACAGTTTTATCTCCATATTCCATGGCATGGGGTAAGCCGCTTTTTTTCGCTTGTAAGGATGATTCCAATCATCTGAAGTTGTTGCTTCTGCTGTGTGAGGGGCGTTTTTTAATACATTATCATCCTTGTCAACTGCTCCTGATTTTATCTCTTCAATTTCGTTATGGATAGACTCCATTGCTTCAACAAACCTGTCCAGCTCCTGCAATGATTCACTCTCAGTAGGTTCAACCATAAGTGTTCCATGCACCGGAAATGAGAGGGTAGGTGCGTGAAAACCATAATCCATGAGCCGTTTGGCGATGTCTGCCTCAGTTATGCCTGCTTCTTTAAAGGGGCGGCAGTCAAGGATCATTTCGTGGGCCACAAAACCTGCTTTGCCTTTATACAGTATTTTGTAATGATCTTTGAGTGCATTTGCCAGGTAATTCGCATTAAGGATAGCCACACGGGTAGATTCAGTAAGGCCTTGTTCACCCAACAAGCGACAGTAAGCATAAGAAATTACCAATATACTGGAACTGCCCCAGGGGGCGCCTGCAACAGAGCCTATCCCATTTTTACCTCCGGTAGCTACCACGGGGTGGGTAGGTAAAAACTCCACCAGGTGTTCTGCCACACATACGGGGCCTACTCCCGGCCCACCTCCTCCGTGCGGAATGGCAAATGTTTTATGAAGATTGAGGTGGCAAACATCAGCACCAATTATGCCTGGATTGGTAAGACCAACCTGGGCGTTCATATTTGCACCATCCATATAAACCTGGCCACCATGTTTATGAATAGTTTTAATCAGTTTTTTTACATCAGGCTCAAATACACCATGAGTGGAAGGATAAGTGATCATAAAAGCAGCAAGGTTTTTGCTGTTTTCTTCGGCCTTTTTTTCAAGATCGGTCACGTCAATGTTACCGTATTCATCACAATCAACTACAACTACTTTCATGCCGGCCATTACACCACTTGCAGGATTGGTGCCATGGGCGGAGGAGGGAATGAGTACAATATTCCGGTGTCCTTCACCCCGGGATAGGTGGTACTCACGGATCATCAACAAACCTGCATATTCACCGGCAGCGCCGGAATTGGGCTGAAAGGTGATGCCTGCAAACCCAGTAATTTCTATAAGATATTTTCCCAGTTCATGGAAAAGCTGCTGATAACCCTCAGTTTGCTCAATAGGTGCAAAAGGATGGATGGAATTGAATTCAGGCCAGCTCAGGGGGATAAGTTCCGTGGCAGCATTCAGTTTCATGGTACAGGAACCCAGCGATATCATGGAATGGGTAAGAGAAAAGTCTTTTCGCTCAAGCCGTTTGATGTAACGCATCATTTCAGTTTCGGAATGGTAGCTGTTAAAAACATCCTGCTTTAAAAATTCTGATTTTCTGTTATGCTTATCAGCAAACCATGTTTTCGATGGAACTTTTTCCACGCGTTTAAACTTATTGCCGGAGGCAATGGCAAATACTTCCAGCACCTGGTTGATATCCTTTAACCTTGTGGTTTGGTCAATGCTTATTTGCACTGTATCTTCAGTGGGATAAAAGAAATTCATTTCGCGCTCAAGCGCTAATATTTTAATGTCGTGTGCAGAAATTCGTTTTGGTAGTTCAATTTTAAGGGTGTCAAAGAAAGATTGATTAATAATTTTGTAATCAAATTCGGAAATTCTTTTTGCCAGAACGCCTGCTTTTGCATGAATATCAGCTGCAATTTTATGCAAGCCTGCAGGTCCGTGATAAACCGCATACAAACTTGCCATGGAGGCAAGGAGCGCCTGAGCCGTACAAATATTTGAGGTAGCACGCTCTCTTTTAATGTGTTGTTCGCGCGTTTGCAATGCCATACGCAGGGCAGGATTACCCTGTGCATCCACCGAAACACCGATGATTCGTCCGGGGATATTCCGCTTGTATTTATCACGGGTGGCAAAATATGCAGCATGAGGTCCTCCGTAACCCATCGGTATACCAAAACGCTGGGTGGAACCTACCACTACATCAGCACCCCATTCACCCGGAGGGGTTAACAGCATTAAGGACATCAGGTCAGCAGCAACACAAACCTGCGTTTCAGTATCTGTAAGCGATTTTATAAATGGTTCATAATCGGGAAGGCCGCCGTCTGCCGCCGGGTATTGCAGAAGTATGCCGAAATAATTATCATCGGGAGAAACCTCACGGTAATTGCCGGTTACAATTTCAATATTGAGTGGGACCGCCCTGGTTTTAACCACATTTAATGTTTGGGGGAAGATGTTTTCATCTATAAAAAATTTGTTTGCTCCGCTTTTTGCCATTTTTCTCGATCTGCTGTTAAAGCACATGATCATGGCCTCGGCGGCGGCGGTAGATTCATCCAGCAAGGAGGCGTTTGCAACTTCCATACCCGTTAATTCAATTACCATGGTCTGGAAATTCAAAAGGGCTTCCAGGCGGCCCTGAGAAATTTCAGCCTGGTATGGTGTATAAGAAGTATACCAGCTCGGATTTTCAAAAACATTCCTTAAGATCACAGTGGGTAACATGGTATCGTAGTATCCCTGGCCTATGTATGATTTAAAAACCTTGTTTTTGGTAGCAATTTTCCAGATATGTTTCAGATAGTCATGCTCTGTCATCCCCTCCGGAAGATCCATTTTTTCCTTTAAACGAATGGATTCTGGAATAGTTTTATTTATCAGATCATCAAGTGATTCTACGCCGAGAGCTTTTGCCATGCTCTCAATTTCATTGCTGCGGGGGCCTACGTGTCGGTATGGAAATGTATCCGGATTCATGTTGTGTTTTTTATAAATTGATATTAAAATAAAAACGGTAAAATTATGACCTTGGTCTGGAATTGCTTAGTAGAAAAGGTATGTTTAACAAAAGCTACCAGGGTTTTATTGCAGAAAAGGATTGGATCGTTTTTCATTACCGATAGTGGATTCCGGTCCGTGTCCGGGAAAAATTCTAACATCGTCCGGTAAAACCAGTAATTTACGCCGGATGCTGTCAATCAGGGTGTTGTAGTCACCGCCTGGAAGGTCTGTGCGGCCTATGCTGCCATTAAACAAGGCATCGCCGGTGATGCATATGCCGGTATCGGCATTGTACAAAGCCACACTGCCCGGGCTGTGGCCGGGGACATGAAGTACTTCTAATTTTGAATTACCAATCTCCAGTTCATCACCCTCTTCAATTAATTGGCCTGGTGCTGGTGGTTTTTTAGCTTTTAGACCAAACATGGCTGCATGCTGTACGGCTTCATCTATCAAAAATACATCCAGTGTATGGCAGGCCGTAGTAAGACCATATTCATCATAAATGAATTTATTTCCCAAAAGATGATCGACATGGCAGTGGGTATTGATTAAATGTTTTGGGGTTAGCTGGTTTTCTTTGATAAAAGATGAAAGCACCTGGTTTTCACTTTCATTGCTGCATGAGGCATCAACAATGGCGCAATCTCCCGTTTCGTGATACAAAATAAAGCAGTTGACCATAAAATCATTAAATGCAAATTGTTTTAATTTTAACATAGTTATACTTTTTCAGATTAATAAATTAGCCTGATTTACCTTTTAACAGGGGAACAAAAACGAAATCACCATGTGTGGAAGTTTCAAATTCATCATCTGATTTTTTATCCACTACCTGCATGCTTTGCCTGTCTTCAGTGCCCACCGGAATAACCATCCGGCCGCCGGTTTTCAATTGTTCTTTAAGCTTTTCAGGAATATAAGGGGCTCCGGCCGTAATTAAAATTTTATCAAACGGACCATAAGAAGGGAGCCCTATAAAACCATCGCCATAAAAGAATTGGGGAGAATAACCCAACGCTGGCAGCATTTGTTGTGCACTTATAAAAAGCTCGCGTTGCCGTTCAATGGTGAATACTTTGGCTCCGAGTTCCATTAGAACTGCAGTCTGGTAACCTGAACCCGTGCCAATTTCAAGTACTTTTTCAAGCGGTTTAACCTGCAGTAGACTTGTTTGAAATGCCACTGTATAGGGTTGTGAAATTGTTTGTCCGGCGCCTATGGGAAATGCCTGATCACGATAAGAGAACCGAATAAACCCGCTGTCCATGAATTCATGACGCGGTACCCTGTTGATTGCTTCCAGAACAGCTTCATCTGAAATGCCTTTCTGGCGCAACAGTTGAACAAGTTTTTGCCTTAATCCTTTGTGTTGAAAAGTGTCTGCCATGTAGTTATAATCAAGCCTTTCTGATATTTTCAACAGTTTGGTTGTTGAAAAGTTAATTCAGATAAGAGATTCCTGTGTTTTAAAATGTCTTAAGTTTGTATTCAATGCTTACAAAATTATGATAAATATTGGCTTTTTTGGAGTTGGTTCCTATCTTACTTCTCAACCATATATTAACAATGGCATAAAAAGCCGTTTCTCATTCAATATTTTTTCTTCTGCAAATGAAGCTGGAGCCCTGGATGATATTGCACAGGATGTAAGTATATATACTGATATACAAGATTTTACAAAAAACGTAGATAAGGTTATTGTTGATAATCCGAAGGGAGAGAATATTTTTAATCACCTGACTTATTTTATAAAAAATTCACTTGATATTTTATTGCTACAGATTTATTATCTTGATGTTCAGCAGGCACGCACCTTACTAAAATTATCATCAGAAGCCGACACGCAGCTCTATGCCGGAAGTGAGCATTTGTTTCATCCGGTTTTTGTTACCGCTCTTGAAAAAGAAAAAGCATCCTTATTTATTGAATTCAACAGAAGGTATGGCAGGACTAAGCAAAACATTCCTCAGGAGAGGTTACTTCAGTGGTTAACAGATGATTTATCGATGATTCTTTATGCTGCCCATTCCCCGGTGCGTAGATTTTTTGCTTCCGGAGCCAATATTTTTACCCGGCATATTGATCTTGTACAGGCAAGGGTGGAATTTCAAAATGGCGACACTGCAAATTTGTTTCTGGGGCCAGAGATAGACAGAGAAGAACAACGAATAACTTTTTATCAATCCAAAAAAATTATCCCCCTCAATCTTTTGGATGAGCAAATGGATCTGCCTCAGAAGGCCAATGACTTTGTTTTACCCATGAGTGTGGGGCGAAAAACCCTTATCGAAGCATTTCTGCATAATTTCATCACCGGAACTTCTTCCAGTACCAATCTTCCCCGGATGGATGAAACCTGGTATGAATCATTAAAGCTCGCACGTGAAATAGTGGGCCGGATTACCCGGTATTATTAAAGAGGATTTAAAATAAAGCCTTTTTTCAAAGGAGCCGTTATCATGAAGCCCCTCATTTACAGCAGCAAATTGTACAGTCTGATTTTGCAAATCTTGAAAAAGTGCTTTACTTTCTGGTTATTAGTAATTTTTAATAGCAGCGATAAGTCTAGAATTTAAAAAGCGGCCTTAAAGATTATCTTGGTTTTGTCTGCACGATAATATATTAGTTTTATGCATAGAAATATATGTCTATCATATTATTATCCTAATGAAAAAAATTCTCTCAAACCTCGCAGGATAGAACTTGTTAATAAACGCAAAGTACAGATGGATGAAAATTTATATTCTGCGTACATTGCGCCAGGCATCGTGGTTTCTGCGTAGACCAGGATTTAGAAAATAAATCAATTGGTTTTGTAAAAATATATGCTTAGGCTTATAACTAACTGTTCAAATGTTTTTTTTGTATTTTTCAGCAGGTTCCAAATAAAAATTACCGGTAAGTTTTTTATAAGCATCTGAATACTGATGCCTTCCTCCTTCTTCTATTACAATTGTATTTTCATTAGCCGTTCTTTTATTGAAAGAGAAATTCAACAATACCCTGGCAGGTGATATTTCTGGTGTTGGCTTCACCCATAATTTTTCATTTAAAAATAAGCCAGACTCTAAAGCCGCTGTTTCACAGCTCTCTTCTTGCAATGATGGTAATATAAGACATACCTTACCGTAAGGAGATAAAATGTTTTTTGCCTGCTGGAGAATATTTTTATAGGAAAGACTTTGGGTATGACGGGCTGTGTTTTTTTGCACGTTAGTGGAAAGAAGACTTTTTTCAAAATAGGGCGGATTTGATACAACCAGATCATATTTTTTATCATTTATATGAAGAAAATCCTCAAAGCCCAGATGCTTAACGCTGATGCGGCTTTTCCACTTAGATGCACGTATGTTTTTAAAGGCTTGTCTGTAGGCATGCTCATCAATTTCAATGGCATTAATAATGGCATTTGTACGTTGTGCAAGCATTAAGGCCAGTAATCCTGTGCCTGTGCCAATATCAAGAATCTGCTTTGTATTTTCAACTTCTGCCCAAGCGCCAAGCAATACCCCATCAGTACCCACTTTCATGGCGCAGTTTTCCTGATTTATCCTGAATTGCTTAAATTGAAAATATTGGTTTGGCATGCTGATAAATGAATAAATGAAACTGTGCGAAAATAAGCAGTAATACAATTATTTGCAATAAGATAGCATTTATCGAAGTGTTATTATCACCATAGATGATGTATGGGAAGATTATATTTTGTTTGAATTTTGTAGAATGAATACAGAAAAACAAAATGAACCTGGATCAATCTTAGTTGAGGTTTTCTTATTGCGTGCCATATAACTACAGAATTATTTGGCATCCCGGAATTCAGCACCCTCTCAGATATCAAGGCAGAAGGTTCCTGAGAATTATTTCATACATTAAGCAGCATAATAAATTTAAAAAACACGATCTTTGAAGAAATTCTTCTCTTTAAAAATTGTATGCGGTTTACCTTTTTTATTTTCTTCTTATTTCTGTTTTTTCAAAACACTTTTTCACAACCCTCCTATCTCAGAGGTAGGGTTCTGGATTCTGAAACCAACCAACCGCTGGCTTTTGTTAATGTCGTTTATAATAACACCCAAAAAGGTGTGGTGACAAGCATAGATGGAGAATTCCGCCTAAAGCTGAGTGACGACTTTCAGTACCTGCGAGTCAGTTACCTGGGATATGAAAAGAAAACTATTAAGAAAGAGGAGATTGGCGGCTCATCTGTCACCATAAACCTACAACCCACCTCCTACGATATTTCGGAGGTAAAAGTACTGCCTGGAATTAACCCTGCCCACAGAATAATCCATGCAGCCATAGAAAATAAGCCTGTTAATAATCCTGAAAATCTTTCTTCCTTTTCATATTATGCCTATAACCGGATGCATTTCACTATTGACACTTCTGTACTGGAACAAAGAAATCAGAAAATAGACAGCCTTAAAATGCTGGGTCAGGATACCTTAATTACCTCGTTAGACTCCACATTTATGCGCATGCAACGCTTTTTTCGAAAACAACATATCTTTTTGCTTGAAGCGGTTAATAAGCGGGAGTACATGAAGCCAGACAGAAACCTTGAAACCGTGATTGCATCCCGCGTGAGCGGATTGCAGAACCCTTCCTTTTCGCTGCTGGCTACGCAAATGCAATCCTTTTCATTTTATAATGATTTTGTTGAAGTCCTTCAGTACTCTTTTCTAAGTCCACTGGCAAAGGGAAGCACAAAAAAATATTTTTTCCTGTTGGAAGATACCATTTATAAAAATGCAGATACCGTCTTCATTATATCGTACAGGCCTTATAAAAATAAAAATTTTGAAGGCTTAACCGGTCAGCTGCATATTAATACCAATGGGTATGCCATTGAGCATCTGATTGCTGAAACAAGTGTTCGCGACGATGCTTTCGGTGTTAAAATTCAACAGCAGCATGAATTTGTGCAAAACCTGCAGTGGTTTCCCGTGGAGCTGAATACGACCATTGAATTTAAATCCATGTCGGCTTCTATCGGTGACACGGATATCTCCCTGATGGGTCTTGGTAAATCCTATATTGACAGCATAAAGATCAGACCCACCCTTAACAAAAGAAAGTTTAGGGAGGTGGAAATGCTCATTGAAGATGACGCGCACCAACAACCCGATGTTTACTGGGATAAATTCCGTCCGCGAAGTCTCTCAGATAAAGATTCTGTAACCTACCATGTTGTAGATTCCATAGGTGAAGAGAATAATTTCGACAGGATACTTTTTGTACTGGAAACCCTTGCTTCGGGTTATATTCCCTACAAGTTTCTAAATATTGATATCACTTCCATTATTGATTTCAATCAATATGAGTCTGTACGGCTTGGTCTGGGCGTTATGACAAATGAAAAGGTAAGTCGTTTTTTCTCCGTTGGAGGATATGGCGCCTATGGTTTTGGCGATAAAGGGTTTAAGTACGGCGCTACATTTGAACTTACACCCTTCAATCTGAAACACCATAAACTGGGATTACATTACTCCAGGGATGTGATTGAATCAGGGGGTTATTCATTTTACAGCCAGCAACCAGAATTAACAACCTCAATTTTCCGAAGCTTTTACATTGAAAACATGGATGAAGTGGAGAAATTTGAGATATACAGCGAATCCAGGGCTTTGAAATTTCTTGAATACCGGCCTTTTTTCAGGAGATCATACCATCAAACCACCAATGGTTATGCATTTAATACTGCTGAGCCTGCAGAGAATTTTTCTTTCTCTGAAGCAGGTGTAAAACTCCGTTATGCCTATCAGGAGAAATTCGCACAAACACCCCGTGGTCACCGCATGTCAATGGGTACTGATTACCCAGTGCTACAGATGAATATTACACGCGGACTTAACCTAATGGATGGTCAGTATAATTACTGGAGAATATCTGCCCGTATAAAAGAATCATTTCAAACCCGGAATTTTGGAGTTACCTCTTTAGCTCTTTCAGGTGGGATAAATCCTTTTGATGTACCCTACCCAAAATTATTTGCAGGCAAAGCAGCTTATGCAATTGTTGGAATTTACGCACAGGAGAGCTTTGGAGCCATGCGCATGAATGAGTTTATTTCAAACCGGTTTGTGAATTTATTCCTTACACAAAATTTTAAATCGCTGCTTTTCCGGACAGAAAAATTTGCACCGGAAATAGCACTGGTACAAAATATATCCTATGGCACCCTTGATTTTCCCGAAAGCCATTTAAATATTCCTGTAAAAGCGCCGGAAAAAGGCTATTTTGAGAGTGGTATTATATTTAACTCATTGTTGCGTCAGAATATTCTCACTTACGGCATTGGTGTTTTTTACCGCTATGGAAACTACGCCTTTCCCAAAACAATTGATAACTTTGCATTTAAATTATCTATCGGTTTTGAATTGGGTACTTTAAATTAAATCCATGGCACATAAAGCAGGTTTTGTAAATATTCTTGGTAATCCTAATGTGGGAAAATCCACGTTGATGAATGCCATGGTTGGGGAGAAACTCTCCATCATAACATCAAAATCCCAAACTACAAGGCATCGGATTTTGGGTATTGTAAACAGTGAAGACTACCAGGTGGTATATTCTGATACTCCCGGCATACTGCGTCCTGCCTATAAATTGCAGGAATCCATGATGCGATTCGTGGAGGAGGCATTTGAAGATGCGGATCTGATTCTCTACATTACAGATGTGGTGGAGAAAACTGATAAGCATGGGAAATATATTGAAAAGTTGCAGGCATCTCCGGTTCCCGTGCTGCTTTTAATCAATAAAATTGACCTTACCAACCAGGAAGGGCTTGAAAAACTGGTGGCTGAGTGGCATGAAAAACTGCCCCTAGCAGAAATAATTCCTGTCTCGGCAAAAAATAATTTCCATTTAAAAGAAGTTTTTGAACATATCATTAAATTACTTCCCGAATCGCCCCCTTTTTATCCTAAAGATACACTTACCGATAAACCTGAAAAATTCTTTGTTTCTGAGGCTATCCGGGAAAAAATATTCATTCATTACAAAAAAGAAATTCCATATTCTGTTGAGGTTGAAATAGAAAGTTTTAACAATGAACCTGATATTCTTCGCCTAAGGGCATTAATATATGTAATGAGGGATTCTCAAAAAGGAATACTTATTGGCAATAAAGGACATGCACTGAAACGTATTGGAAGTGAAGCCAGAAAGGATCTGGAAAAGTTTTTCAATAAGAAAATTTTTCTGGAAATGTATGTAAAGGTGAATAAGGATTGGCGAGAGAAAGACCAGCAGTTGAAGAAGTTCGGATATAAACGTTAATAAAATTAAAATGAGCAATATAGTAGCCATTGTGGGTCGCCCAAATGTAGGAAAATCTACCTTATTTAACAGACTTATCGAGAAGAAACAAGCCATTGTTGATGAAACCAGTGGTGTAACGCGCGACCGTCATTATGGTAAAGCCATATGGAACGGGGTGCCTTTCTCCATAATTGATACCGGCGGATACGCACACAAATCCGGTGATGAGTTTGAGGAGGCCATTCGGCGGCAAGTGCTTATTGCGGTAGAAGAAGCTGATTTTATCCTTTTTATGGTAGATGTAACCAGCGGCATTACAGATTATGATGAAGCAGTAGCCAAAATTTTAAGAAAATCGCAAAAAAAGATGCTGTTGGTGGTTAATAAAGTTGACAATAACCAGCGGTATCTTGAAGCAAATCTTTATTATAAGCTTGGGCTGGGCGACCCTTTTAGCATTTCTTCCATAAGCGGTAGCGGCACCGGCGACTTGCTGGATGAACTTGTAAAAAATCTTGAAGCCATACCTGAAACAGAGGGTGAAGAGGATATTCCCAGATTTGCCATTGTAGGCAGGCCTAATGTGGGTAAATCCTCATTGGTAAACAGCCTTTTGGGTGAGGAGCGTAATATTGTAACTCCTATTGCCGGCACCACCCGCGACACCATCCTTACAAGGTATACGAAATATGGACATGACTTTTTTCTCATTGATACGGCCGGACTTCGGAAAAAAGAAAAAGTTAAAGAAAATCTTGAATTTTATTCGGTCCTTCGCGCAGTCCGTACCATAGAATCCTCTGATGTTTGCCTGCTCATCCTCGATGCTTCAAGGGGAGTAGAATCACAGGATGTATCTATATTTAATTTGATACGAAAGAACAAAAAAGGGGTAGTTGTGCTGGTAAATAAATGGGATTTGGTTGAAAAAGACACCCATACTTCCAAATTGTTTGAGCAGGCGGTGAAGGAAAGATTTGAGCCTTTTGTTGATGTACCGGTAATTTTTACTTCCGTTATTAATAAGCTTCGAATTCATAAGGTGCTTGAAGTGGCCGGGGAAGTATATCAAAACAGGCAACGACGTATACCAACAGCAAAGTTAAATGAGGTAATGCAGCAAGCCATTGAAAATAATCATCCTCCCGCCGTGAAAGGAAAACACATCAAAATTAAATATGTAACCCAGATTCCTTCTGTAACCCCTTCATTTGCGTTTTTCTGTAACCTCCCGCAGTATGTTAAAGATTCATACCGGCGGTACCTGGAAAACCAAATTCGCGCAGCCTTTAATTTTACCGGTGTTCCCATTCAGATTTATATGAGAAAAAAATAAATACTTAAATTTAACGTTTTTTTATCAACCTGCTTATTTAAAGACAACCTTATTTTTTTTTTAAACTTTGGCAGATGACCATTTGATTTTAAAATACCGCTGCAAATGAAAGTACAATTATTTCTGCTTACACTTATTTTATTCACTGCTTTTGCGGGTACAGGCTGTGAAGAGATTAAATCCTATCCAAATACACCAGACATTGATTTTTCCCGGTTCAATTACGATGATACCATTCTTATCTTTGAGTTTGTGGATGGAGACGGAAACATTGGCCTAGATCCTCCGGATACTTCACCACCTTATGATCTTGAAAATAAATACTATCATAATTTATTCCTGACCATCCTTGAAAAAGAAGATGGGGTTTTTAACCCCATGGAGATTGAAGATAGTACTTTTTACCGTATTCCCCGAATTCCTGAGCCAACCGGGCAGAATAAAGTAACACGTGGCGATATTGAGCTGGATATGTCAATTTATGGTCTTTGGCCCGATACCTTCCAGTTCAGATTTTATATTGTCGACAGAGATTTAAACCACAGTGATACCATCGTTTCTCCTGAATTAACTTTTTCGGAAGCTTCCCTCTGACCCACAACGCAAGGTGCGCTTTCGTACACAATAGTACCCCTATCTCTGATCGTGCATTCTGCACTACGAAAGGATATTCCAGCCAGTGTGGTCGTTTCTCATTTATACTTTTCAGCACTTCGAGAGTATATTTGATGGATTACAAACAAGGTCCATATCTTATGTGATCTTCTTTTATTTCCATCGTGTTTTTACCTGTCTGGAGCTTTGCTGAGGGAAAGAGATAAAAAGTTTCAAAAAGCAATGGCCGTTCAGCCCAGGATGATTTCTTGTTAAAGAAACACGCGATGAAAATTGCCAAAGGAATAATAATTCTCCCGCCAATCGTCACGCTGGCACTATGTCAGCCTTCCAAACCGGCGGCGGACAAGCGCAATATATAGCGCTTGGATAAAAGCCCAAGATTAATTTAAAGCTTCAAACCCATAAACAATACATCATCAACCTGTTCATGGCCTGATTTCCACTGGTTGAACTGGTTCTTTACCTGCTCATATTGCTGATCCATCGGTTGTTGATGAATTTCTCGCAGCATGTTTTTCAGCCTGACCATTTTGAATTTTTTGCCCATAGGTCCGCCAAACTGATCAGGGTAACCATCAGAGAACATGTATATGGTGTCTCCTTTTGAAAGCTGGATGGATTCCTCGTCAAATTCTTTCTCCTGTTGGCTAAAGTGTCCGCCAATTGTACTTCGGCTACCTCTGATGTATATTTCTTCATTATTTTTATATACAATCATTGGGCGCATGGCTGAGGCGTACCGCATCATATATGTATTTACGTCTATTTCCACCACAAAAATATCCATTCCATCATTTGATTTCTCTGCATCAACATTCTGGTTAAGGGTATTCTGGATTTCATAATCCAGTTTTTTCAGTATGGAATTCGGTGATTTATCTGACGCGCTCCGTGTACTGATATCTTTGATGAGCGTAGTGCCTATCATTGACATAAAAGCGCCAGGAACACCATGGCCGGTAGAATCTGCGCATACAATCACAAATTTACTATCGTCTATTTTGTCAAACCAGTAAAAATCTCCACTCACAATATCTCTGGGTGCATAGAACACGAAACTTCCTGAGAAATTATCCTGCAGCTTTTGCACCGATGGCAGAATGCTTGCCTGGATGCGCTGTGCATAATTGATGCTATCGGTAATGTCACGGTTTTTAATCTCAATTTCTTCTTTTTGTTCTACTACTTCCTTTGTTCTTTCATCCAGTTTTTTCTGAAGATATTCCTGGAATTTTATCTGTTTGCGTTCCCTTATTTTTATTATGATATAAACAGAAGCGACTAAAAGAATAATAGCCAGGATAATAAACCACCATGTTTTCCAGAAGGGGGGCTTTACTTTTATTGAAATGCTCGCCGGTGATTCACTGCAATACCCTTCGCCACTGCATGCCCTTACCTTAAAGGCAAAATTCCCATCAGGTAATCTGCCATAAAGTGCTGTGCTTTGTGAAGTTGGTTCTGACCATGAAGTATCTACATCATATCCTTCCATTTTGTATTGGTAATAAACAGATTCCGGATCGCGGAAGTTAATTCCGATGAACTCGATGCGCACTTTGTACTTCCCATAGGGTAGCACAATGTTTTGCGAGATTTCTACAGGTTCATCGTTAATAAACAATCCTGTAATGCTGATTCGCGGAAGGTTTTGAGTGCCAGATCCCGCGGAGGGATGATGCCTTACAAGCCCGCTGGTGGTGCCGAAAATTATCCTTCCCTGATCATCAGTGACGAATGAATTTGTGTTACAATCCCCACTGATGCCTGCATCTCTGTCAAATCCAATAGCCATGTTGGTTTCAGGATCAATACGACTCAGTGCTAATCTGTGTCCAACCCAGATGTAACCTTCAGAATCAGTGGTTATGGAATACCCATAGGCTGATTTAAGGCCCTGATCTGTGTTTATCCAAATCAATGAATCTTCAGAAAACCTGAACACTCCATCCCCATTTGTAACGGCCCATAAATCACCTCCGGGACCTTCAGTAATTGAAACGAATTCCAGTTCCACAGTGCCATCAATTTTATATCGTTTATCTGAAGTTAAAGAATACATGCTGTTTGTTCGTGAAGCAATCCATGCATCACCTTCAGAGTCAATAAAAACCTGGCTAATTCTGTTGTGCGGAATGCCATCATTTGTATTCAGGTTTTGATACTCCTCTGTGTTGAGGTTCCAAATAAAAACACCATTATTTGTGGAAACATAAAGTTCATTTCCTTTTGATGAAATATGATTGATGATGTTTGATAAGGAATTTTCAGCAACAAAATATTTTTCTGTTTTTTTTGTTTTCAAATTCATTCTAAAAAGGCCGCTAGATGCAGTGCCCATCCACAACCACTCACCTGAAATGTGCAACGCAGAAATTACATCATCGGGAAGTCCCTCAGCAGCACCTATATATTCAGGATTTAATTGACCGGAGCTACTTAAAATAATAAGGCCTTCCGGTGTGCCTAAGTAATAATTTCCGTTTTGTGCTTCAAGGGCCAGAACATTATCGCCAAATTTACTCTCGGAAAGTGAATAAAAGGTGAACGCATCATCAATTAAGGCGGCCATGCCATTGCCATAGGTGCCTATCCAGGTGTTTCCGTTATAATCAGTGAAAACTGATTTTATAAATTTACCTTTAATTCCATTATCTTCTGAGAATTGCAAAAATTCTGCATAGCCGGTTCCTTCATTATCAGGAGTGTAGCGAAAAAGTCCTTCGCCAAAAGTGCCTACCCATAAGTTTCCGTTTTCATCCTGACTGACTGTTTGCACGTCCATGTATGCCAATGAATCAAAGTGTTGGTTAGCAAGGGAGAAATTTCCTTCAGCGCCAAAGATTTCCAATAAACCTTCGTCTTGTGTGCCTACAAAATATGTTTCTGAATTTTGGTTCTTTTCTACTACCTGTATCTTTGTTTCCGGCACCGTTTCAATTAAAGTGTTCACAACTATCTTGTTGTTTTCTATTGATGCATGCAACAATCCGGAATTTGAACCGATTAACAATTCGTTGGCAGCGATAAAGGTAAGGGTATAAATCAATGTGTTTTCTTCTAATCCAGGAACGCTTATGAGTTCAGAGTTTCCGGATATTTTTGCAATTCCATCGTTTTGGGTGGCAATATAGATGCTGTTGTCAGCAGGATTCTCTGCAATTGCATTAATGCTGCTTTGGGTAATATCTTCGTTGTAAAAAGCGGTGAAGCTGAAATTCTCATATAAGGTCAGGGTTCCATCATTATGTCCGAACCAGATTCTATTTTTTGAATCCATAAAGCTGCTTCCGGCAAAAGCACCTGTAATGCTGTCCATGGCCTCAGGATGCATAAACTGCATGCCATCGAAACGGCAAAGTCCCTCTCCGGTACTGGCCCAAAGAAAACCATTCTGATCCTGTATGATGGTATATACAAACGGATGACATAAATTATCTTCAATGGTATACGTACGGAATTTATATTTTTGGCTGTATATACTTTGCAGGCTGATAACAGAAAGCAGTAATATTACTAAAGAGAATTTTAATATCCCTCCATATTCAAAATTTCTCATTTTATATTTTGTTTATATTTCGTGATTTTTATTCAGAAAACCAAAGGAAAATTTCTTATATCCTTATTATTTAGGGCGAACACCAATTTTGGGTTTGTATTTTGGCACTCCTCCAATGGGAATAGTAACAAATGGAAGTAATTCACCATACTGGTTGGTTACATAGATCACTACATTATTATTTTTAACGGCTGGTGAACGTCTTTTGATAAATTGTATATCGAGTGAAGTATTCTTCTCATCTTCTACAATTTTAAATTCTTCCTCAACCCATTCATCTTCATTGGAAACTTTTATGGGTTGTCCTTTTCGCGCTACTGAAACAATGCGGATAAACCCATCATTATCCCAGTCAAAGTTTGATTGTTTTACGGAAAGCGTCAGATCATCCACGAAAGGATAGATGTGTGATATTTCATTGGGGTTATCATGCATGCGAAAGGAATATTCATAGGAAAATGCATTCCCTCCTTCGACCTCTTTGTTTTGGTTTGGAAGCGTGCTTAAATAGTAACGGTAAAGGTTCCCGTCATTACCTTCAAGCCCTTCTGCAATTACTTTAAAGATATAACCGCCGAATTTTTTCACCAATTCACCTTCAGTTGGGTTGAATGGGCCGAAAGTATACCAGTTATCGTCGTACCGTGGATTTACACCAAATGTTTTTGTACCAAGCAGGTTTCCGCTACGATAGTTTCCCACAGGATCAGGACTTTGTGCGTCTTTATGAGAATAACAGCCCTGCCCACCATAAACGGAATAGCTGGTTTTTGTATCAAAAACACCGTTTAACTCATCAATCTCACCACCTACATCAGGGTCGTAAACACGTATAAAAACAGGTTGGGTAAAATCTTCCGGAACTAAAAAAAAGAATGTTTGTGAAAAATCATCATCGCCCCATGATGGTTTTGCCTCAGGTCCGAATGTCATCAAATGAGGGATGTTCTCATCGGTACCCGGAACGGGCTGACCTTTGAGTTTGCCGGCCCCGGAAATTGGAAAAATCAGGATACAGAAAAAGAAGAAATAATATCCTCTTTTTAAGCTAGTTAGGTTTTTCGTTAGGTTTTTTCTTTTACTGTTCATCTTCTGTTAGGTTTACCTGAAATTCAGTTTATTAAAATACTAAAGTAAAACAAATTGTTATGCGTAGATCATTTGAAGAAGCTTCTTTTCAAAATGTCTGCCATAAATTGATTCTTAGTATCCTTCAGACCGCAGGCCTATTATTAGAGGTAATACGGAATGATTCTGATCAGGTTTTAAAAATAATCATTTATTTTGTGTAAAGTTTATATCCGGTTGAGCAAAACATGATGAACAGGAGAAAACTTTTTTGTCTCTAACAAGCTGCGGGGTGATGAAACCCTCGTGAAGTAATCCGGTGGAATTCCTCTGATTTTGCGCAGATAAGATTAATTAGCCTCAAGAGTAGAAAAGCAAACCAGTTTTAATGTTACCTGAAACAATATGATTGTGACAGGGGATTATTTATAAAGACACAAATTTTGTTAGAGAAACTTCATGGCGAGGCTTCAAAGGCTGTGTATGTCTGCGAGTTTTTGTTCTTTCATTTGTTTTGTTTATTTGATTAGTCAAGCGCAAATTTTTTAGCAACACAAGTAATATTTCAATAGACTCCATTAACGCCAGCATTTAAAGGGGAAAGCCCGATATATCTGTTACTTTACCTTGTTCAATTGGTTTAGGTTATAGTTTTTTGGGGTAGTGCCATAATGTTTTTTAAATGAAGTTATAAAATGTGAAGGGGTTGTAAATCCACATGCTTCAGTGATCTCATTTACGTTTAATTCATTCATAACCAGCAACTTTTGTGCTTCCTGTAGCCTGAGTATCTTAATGTAATCGCTTGGTTTAAGGTCTGCGATGGCTCTGAATTTCCGAAACAGCTGTGACCTGCTCAGTCCCATATCTGCGCTTAACTGTTCTACTCCATAATTTGGATTTGCCAATTCCTTGAGAATATTCTTATTTATTTTTGAAAGAAATTTTTTGTCTCCGGGATTCATTTCATCCGTTTTTGGTGTAGAGGAAGACTGATAATGATATCTTTCTCTAATCTTCTTGCGCTGTTTTAATGTATTGGTCACCAATGCATGCAAGTAAGTAGTGTTAAAGGGCTTTGGTATGTATGCATCAGCACCGGACTCCACACCTTCAATTTTATGTTCATCAGCTTCTTTGGCTGTGAGTAATATTACGGGAATGTGCGAGGTCACATAATGTTCTTTTACTTTTCTGCAAAATTCCATTCCATCCATCACGGGCATCATCACATCAGACAGGATCAGGTCTGGTATACGTTCCATACTTATTTTGTATGCTTCGCTTCCGTTTTTTGCTTCAAGCACAGAAAAATCATTAAACATTTGCATCAGGTGAATTCTTAAGTCATCGTTATCTTCAACAATAAGAATAACATCTTTTTTCTTTTTTGGATTTTTCGCCGAATCTTTCTTTAATGCTTTTACCTGGGTAGGTTCGTAAATGTCAGATATTTCAATGTGTTGGAATTTATTTTGGTCCGAACTGAAAATATCCGTTTCTTCCGGCCCATAAGCCGATTTATTTATAGGAAATGTCACAGTAAACCTGGTTCCTTCTCCTACGATGCTTTCAACATCAATTGTTCCTTTGTGAATTTCCACCAGACGTTTTGTTAAGGAGAGTCCTATACCTGCTCCGGGTATGGTTTTAGACTTTGTTTCAGGTGTTGTAAAGAACCGCTCGAAAATGTAAGGTAATTTTTCTTCTGAGATCCCTGTGCCTGTGTCTGTGACAGAAATAATTGCATTTTCCCCCCTTCTGTATAATTCAAGGGTGATTTTTTCCTCCGGCGGAGTGAATTTAAAAGCATTAGAGAGTAAATTGAAAACGGTTTTATCAATGATATTCCTGTCAAAATAATTCTCGCTTTCGGTATAATCAGCAATGAATTCAAATCGGATATTAAGATTTCGTGCATGCTCCTCAAAACCTTCAAAAATTTCTCTGATAAATTCATACAGATTACCTTCTTTAATTTGCACCTGTATCTTGTTATTTTCAATTTTTCTAAAATCCATTAATTGGTTAACAAGATTTAAAAGCCGCTTAACATTTTTGCCAATAATGTTATAGAGGTATAATTTTTGATCATTCTCTTCAGGTATATTTAGTAGTTGATCAACCGGTGAGGCTATAAGGGTAAGTGGTGTGCGAAATTCATGCGAAATATCAGTAAAAAAGCGAAGTTTAAGCTGATGTAATTCCAGAATTTTTTCTTTTTCTTTTCTTTCATATTCCAGTTCTTTCCGCTCCTCAATTCGTGCCAAAGCCAATTTACGGCTAAAGAAAACAATGGCTGTTATGAGTAGGACATAAAGAACAAAAGCCCAGGAAGTAGCCCACCAGGGAGACAAAATGGTTATTTTTAAACGATCGCCATGCTGATTCCATATACCATCATTGTTTGATGCAATTACCACAAATTCATAGATGCCAGGGTCAATATTTGTGTAAGTTGCTCTTTTTTCCGGACCTGCTTCAACAAATTGCTCGTTAAATCCAGTGAGTTTATATTTGTATTTATTCTTTTCCGCATGAAGATAATTCAGGGCTACAAAATCTATGGTAAATGATGACTCATTATGTTTTAGCGTAATTTTATCAACATGCATTCTTTTAGAAAAGGCCAACTCATTCTGGGTGCCTGATGAGCCAGCATTGCCAATCAATTTGAAATCAGTAATAATGATGGGCGGCATATAATTATTTGATTTTATAGAATCGGGGTGAAACATGTTAAACCCATAAATGCCACCAAAGAACATATAGCCATTGCTTGTTTTTAGCGAAGCTCCACGGTTAAACTCATTGCTCTGCAAACCATCAAAATTATTGAAATTCCTGCATTTAGATGCAATGTAATCGAAGCGTGAAATTCCAGAATTGGTGGAAATCCACACGTGGTTATTCTCATCGCAAAGTACGGCATTAATTAAATTGTCAGGCAGGCCATGTCTGGTGGTGTAAACATCGAAGTTGTTTGTTGCAGGGTTGAATTTATTTAACCCGTAAAAGGTTGATATCCATAATTCTCCGTTTTTGTTTTGGGTAATGGAGGTGATATAATTATTACTTATGCTCAAAGAATCATTTGTGTTGGCCTGATAATTAATCAGGTTTTTAGTTGACAGCAGGTATCTGTAAATGCCATTTTCTTTAGTGCCAATCCATAATTCATTATAATTAAGAGAATAAAACAGGTAGGTGATAAAATTATATCCTGGACCCTTGTTTTGCGCTAATTTAGAACTGTCAGGCTGAAACCGCTCTATGGACAAATCTGTTGTGCTGAGCAGGAAGCATCCATCCATTGTGCCAATGGCCAGTTTATTTCCTGGAATTTTGGTTAAGGCGAATATACTGTATTCATCCAAAAATTGTTTTGCTGTATTATCTTGCTTGTCATACCTAAACAATCCGTGATCAAATGTTCCTATCCAGATATAACGTTCGTCCTGAACGAGAACCTTTTTAATGTGGTTGGTGCCAAACAATCCGTTATCACTGCTGTTGTGTTTAAAGTTTTTGAAATTGTGGGTTTGGTAGTCAAGAAAATTAAGACCGCCCAGCTCAGTAGCAACCCAAATTCCATTTTGATCTTCAGCAAATGAACTTACAACATTATCGCTGAGACTTTCCGGGTTGTAGGGCTGATGTTTAAAGTGGACAAAATTATAGTAATCTTCTGCAAAAATATTTACCCCACCGCCCCAGGTGCCAATCCATATGATGCCTGCCGCACTTTCATATATTGAATAAATGGAGTTATGGTTAATTCCCAGATCATTTGTGCCGGTAATAAATACCTCCATTTCTCCCTTTTCCAATTTATACAGGCCTGATTTTGTGCCTATCCATATCCGCTTCCTTGAGTCTTTAAGGAGTTTCCGGGTATCATCAAAAATGTAATATAGGCTTTGGCCTTTGGTGTATGAAAACAGCTCAGGCTTAGTATCCCCCTTGTTCAGGGTGTAAACACCATGGGAAGTGCCAATCCAAAATTTATTGTTTTCCTGTAGAAACGTTTTTACCTGATATTTTTCTTCAAATTCAGCCATAATTTGGATACGTGAGGCTTGCAGGTTGAGATGGTCATATTCCAATGATATTAATTTATTTCCCGCAGCTAAATAGAGGGTGTTAATGTCCGGACCTTCCTGAATGTCATAAATCTCATCCCTAATTTCACCAACTGGAATAAAGCTATCCTTAACATCATTATAAATATACAGGCCTGAGTTCATTCCTGCCCAGAATACTCCGGAGGAAGTATTTAACATGGACAAAACAGAATTGCTTCTTAATCCGCTGTTATCCGCATGGTAGTTATAATATTCCCTTTTTGCATAATGATACCTTTGCAGGCCTTTGCCCCTCGTACCAATCCAGAAATTTCCTGATTTATCCTCGCATAACGAAATGATTTCATTACCAGGTAGGGTATTGGAATCACCCGGCTCGTGCTTAAAAACTTCTATTTCATACCCGTCATACTTGTTTAATCCACCGCCGCGGGTGCCAAACCACATGAAGCCTTCAGAATCCTGTAGAATACTATAAACAGTACTCTGTGATAATCCATCCTGTACTGAAACCTGCTTGAATTTTTTTTTATGGTAAGCCCAGTCCCATTTGTTATCCTGGGTTTTTGCTATGCTAAAGAAACTGGCAACTAATAAGGTATGGAATATTATAATTCCTTTCATTCTTTGCTTTAACACATAAAACTACATCTTTTTATGCAGAATATTATACATCTTCCTGTATTTTCTATAACAGGAGAATGTGTTTCTTATTTAAAGCTGCAAAATATTTATGGTTTGCTTTCCATATATTTTTTATTTGCTTCCAGAAAATAATAGTCAGCATATATGATTGGTACATCTACCTCTGAATCATGCGGTTTTGATCCCACAGAGTGATCCAGCAAAAAACCGGCATGTTCGCCAACTTCATTTCGGTAATTTTGGGATAAATTGGTAAGGATTGTTTCGGCAATTGTTCTGTATTCATTTGAGAGGCTGTCTTTTGGAATTTCAACATTTGCTTCGTTCATCAGTTTACTTAAATCAAAAAATGCAGAAGACATAATTGCAGCGGCTGAAACATCACGGGGTTCATCCGGAATTTGGGGGGCATCAAAATCCCAGTATGGGACACAGTCTTCTGGCATGGCCGGGTGATTTATTATAAAATCAGCAATTTTCACTGCTTGCTCAAGGTATCTTTCTTTTCCTGTTTCCCGGTAACACATGGTGTAGCCATAGAGTGCCCATGCCTGACCACGGCTCCACGTTGATTCTGCAGCATAACCCTGGTGAGTGACTTTTGATAATACTTTTCCCGTTATGGTATCATAATCCAGTACATGGTAAGTGCCATAATCCGGTCTGAAATGGTGTTTTATCGTAGTATCTGCATGAGAAACAGCAATATGGTAGAATGACGAGTCTCCGGTTAGTTCCGTAGCTAAAAATAATAACTCAAGATTCATCATATTGTCAATAATAACCGGATATTGCCACAGATGCTGATGATGGTCCCACGACCTTATGCAACCCACCGATTCATTAAATCGTGTTGACAATACCTTTGCACTTTGTATTAAAACATTCCTGTATTCTTCTTGCCCAGTAAGCCTGTATCCATTTCCAAAACTACAATTAATCTTAAAACCCATATCATGCGTTTTGTTATTGTATTTCTCCTGTTCCACATTCATGGTATATTTTATAGCCTCTTTCAGCCAGGTTGAATCTTGCGTAAACTCGTACATATACCATAATGCACCTGGATAAAACCCGCTTGTCCAATCTTTAGACGGAATTAGATGCAGGATGCCAGAATCTTCAATTGTGCGTGGATTATATGTTGTGTCACCCACATTCTGGTTTAGAATTTCCAGCTGTTTAGCAGCAAAATCAATGTTCTGTTCGGGAATAGATAATTCCACGGATTCTTGCTTGTTTCCGACACATGAGATTAAATACAGGAAACAGGCAAAAAGAAAGTATACGCTTTTCATAAAATTAAATTATTATAGTTTTATTATTGTTTGGGAATGAAGAATTTCTCCTAAGTCATTTTTTAGAATAAGATGATAATTGCCAGGTGTAAGTGTCGATACGTCTATGGTTTTAGATTGATTAAGGCGCGTGCGCAGGATCAAAAGTGCCAGGTCACCCTCAGGCCGGTATATCATGATGGAAACCTTTGATATTTCTATTGATCTATCGTATGTCTTAAGCTTTAGCCTATCTGAGCATGGATTTGGGTAGAAAGTAATAGTGTTTGATAGGTTTCTTTCGTTTTTTAAAAATGTAGGCTCTTTCTGCAGAAATACAGAATCAGGAAGCTCTCCCATGCCTTTCCATAATTTGAGGTTATTAATTATATCGCCCCGCAATTGTGCAGGATGAAAATAGTTTTCCTGTACACCTTCTCCTTTCCGCTCAAGTAGTTGTTGCTGGTAAAGACTGCGTGGAGTTATATGCTCATTTTTCAATTGCCACATCCCATCTCCAACAAGAGCGGCAGCCTTACACCCAATGCCCCAGTTAATCCCTGTGACTGGGCTTTCAACTTTTATATAATCATTGCTCATCAGGTTCCAGAACATTATCTGTGCACCGGCCCAGCCATGCCCTGTGCCTAAATCTTTTCGGTTTTGGACACGCATGGTGCCTCCCTTGATGTTGTCAAAAAGAATACCTGTAGCATATCGCTGATGCGGACCAATATCATTGTGGGTGTTTTCCGCCAGACAATCCAAAAAAACATTAGGGCCGGGAACTCTTGAATTGGTTACATAATCATGGCGCCCATTGCGCGCGTAGCAACGTTCAAACAGGTTCGAACTACCTTCGTTTATCACAAAAGAATACCGCCTGCTTCCGGTAATTAACGATTTTGGGTCGAGCATGGCGCACTCCTGTATTGTGGTTTGGTATGAATTATCAAGGGTTATACATGAATAACCAAAATATCTGGCTGTAACATTCAGCGCCCAGCAATTCTTGGTATTTGTAAAGCGAATTGCTTCCCATCCATGGTCTTCATCTTCCTCAGACTGGTATACTGAGCTTAGCAGTATGTTTTCTATCCCAGCATTTTCAATCCAACCTTGTGTGGTATTCTCGTAAACGTATGCACCGCCATATAGGGTATAGATTGGCTGAACAACAGGGATGTTTATTACAATGGAATCATTGTGAATTTCTTCAATGATTCTTTGATAACGAATGGTGTATTGATCTTTATCCCAGCCATAGATATCCATTTCCATTGTGTCAATCCACGTGCTGTTTGGAGTCATTTCTATAATAATTTCTCCTCCCACTTTATAGCTTGATGCATCTGTTATCCTAAACCCTTTAGCTCCTATGGGAACTTTATCTGAGACTACACTAACTGGCATTGAAACCAGTTCGTTAAAGGGCCGGTTGTCGTATGTAATTGATTCCTCATTCCAATTATTATAGGGCATTAAACTCACATAATTATAAATATTTTCCACAGTTTTACCGGAGTATAAAATAAGCACCGCAGAATCGACAGCGCAATTGCAGGGAGGAATAATGAATTTCAGGTAGGTCTCACGTGTATACTCAGGGTATTCAGCATTATATTTTAAAGCCAGGGAGGAGTCATTTCCAAAATTAAGCGTGCTGTGTATGCCTCCCTGTACAAAGGCATCATCTACCGGAGGCAGGGTAATAACTGAATCATGGGATAAAAATAATTTAAGTTGAGGGGAACTGACATTTTCTTTGCTGTGGTAGAAATTATAGAGGTTATCTCTTGAGGATATCTGGAAAGTAAATGTGTCTCTTTCTATTGTTGTTGAGTTGAATGCATTACTAACATTGAAGTTCATCCGGTGATCAGCCTCTGCCACTAATTTTTTGTCCAATAACAGGCCTGTATTTTTTTCATATAATTCTCCCTGAATATTTATCAAGGTATGTTGCGATAATCTTGTGGCTATAATTTCTGTGCCTCCATTCTCCGGAGTGTTTTGCCCTTCACCTCTGATTACGATACCTCCTTTTTTTATGACCAGGGGCTTTGATACTTCATATTTCCCCTTTGTTAAAAGGATTGCACCTCTGTAGCCATTAGCATCTGCCGATTGCTGGCTCAGTGAATCAATGGCTTGTTGAATAACGCCGGCGCAATCACCTGTTTTAGGATGTAATTTAATAATGGTATTCAGATTTGGTGGCTGAATGCCTCCCAGCTTGTATCCGGCGTAGGAAAAATCCGGTACGGTATGTGTTTTTTGCATCTCTCCCTTTAACGAAAAATGATGGTAGACTAAATTATTGTCTGGTCCCCATTCTATAAAAGGCTGTGCAGTTGATAACTGAAAGGATAAACATGCAGTTATCAAAAAACTTATATGCAATTTAACAGATGATAATGATATAATCATGGGCGTATGTTAAATCCTGATAAAACAGTTAACGGGTTGAATATAAAAGCATTAATAAATATAACTGTATCCTAAATGATACGGAAAAAGAGCTTATTATTGCAAGGGTGTAAATGGGGACTGGATATATGAAATAGGGAAATAGTTAAGAAAATTTAAACAATAAATAAGTTGAAAAATCACTCATGATAAAATCAACAGCAGTAGTTGCAATGGTAATGCAATACACAATGTTTTTACCAGGTGTGCTATTTAACCATTGATAAATAAGAAAATTAATAAGTAATTCACCACCCTGGGCAAGTTACCAAGGGTGGTGAAAACCAATCCATCATTTCCTATTATTTGAACGCATTGTTTTTAGACAATAATAAGAAGATGTTCTTAATTACTTTATGATAAGTTTTTGAACATATCTCTGGTTGTCGTTTGATAGTGAAAGGAAGTAAACACCAGGATTAATATTTGCAGACGAAACTTCGATATTGTGTTTTCCGGCGGCTTTTTGTTCGTTCATGATATTACGTACTTTTTTGCCGGTAATGTCGATCAGATAGATGTTTACCATGCTTTGCTTTTTAAGTTCAAAGGTAATGGTAGCCAAATTTTTCATTGGATTAGGATAAACGCCAAATCCCAGTTTGTTTCTAAGGGCTAAATCTTCAATCCCAACAGTGAAATTGTCAATCCATTGGTGCGATCCTACGGGTTCATCGTTCATGTCTCCGGCAAAAGCAATTGAATTCGTATTATATGAAGCATCCACAGCATTGAAATTTACATCAGTAGCAAAGTTGTCGGGGAAAACTTCAAGACCAATAGCTACACCCAGATAGAGAGAATCTACATAATCCTCAGGTAAAGAAGGAACATTGGCAAATTCAACCAGCTCCATTGTATATGCCTCGCTGGCATCATCGCCAAGAAATTCAGCAACAGTTGGTGATAAAAATTCAGGTTGACTTACAGAATCAAGGCCTGCCCACATGGTTGTAATTTTATCTGAGAAACCTACAATGTTATGGCTGATGGTAAGTTTCAGGTCCTCTGGAACCGTATCTACAGTAACAAAATAAAGGTCTTCATTATCTGGAGCAGGAGTGTTTTGCTCTGCTGTATTTGGGTGGTTACCCATCCAAAGTACATCCTGAAAAAGGTTGTTTGTAATGACGGCTTCATGTATGTAACCTAATTGGAAAACACCATGGAACCCCTGGATGTTAAAAGCTGTATTATGGTCAAATTTGAAGTAGTTGATTTCATGATCGCCTCCCATACTTCTGATAATACGGTCAGTAAGCTGATACATGGTTGTGTTTGTAACAACAATACTGTCAACTGCAAATTCCCGGCAGTCAATTAATCTTCCGTTACCGTTAAAGGCTTTCCAGTCACCTGTTTTTGATACAATGCTATTGTTAATAAAAACAGAGCAACCAGGCTTACGTATCATAATAGCCGCAGCTTTGTCCCATTCAATAACACAGTTTTCAACAACAAACTTGCTATTTTCTGCATTAATCCGGATGCCTCCCCAGTTGGGTTGTCTGAAATCTGAACCCTCTTTATTTGAGATGTAAATATTTTCAAGGGTTATGTCACCAGCATTGTTAATTAGGTTGGGATAACCTTCACCTGCCAATGCTGTGCGTACCTGTGGCAAATTTTCACCTTCAGCCACTTTACCACGAATATGGAGTTTTGTGCCCACATCAAGCGTTTTAGTAACTTCATAAAGCCCAAAACCATTTAATTCATAAATTTTTGGTTCGTACGTTCCATTAGCCAGGGAGTCACCAAGGATAATGTCACTCAGGTTTGAACCAGGTTCTACAGTAACAACCTCCTGTGCATGAATACCAGATGAGGCAACCATTGAAACTATGCATAAAACGAATAGTTTCTGAAGAAAATTTGTGTTTAAATTTTTCATAAGAATTACATTTTAATTGATTAATAGAAAATTATTGATTTTAGTAGAGTTTATATTATTTAACGTATTAGAATTTAAACTGTAAACCAAGGTTAATGATCATTCCATAATCCTGGTATCTTTTTGGCCGGTTTTTATATATATAATATTCATATTCATCATGTTCACCATTTGCAAACTTAACATTGGAAATATTTGAGAATATATTTAAATTGTTGGTGATGTGTTGTTTTAAGGCAATGTCAGTTCTCCAGAAGCCCCTGATGTACTGATCAAGTTTCTCGTAGTTATTCGGGGAATTAAGGTATTCACCCTGGTAAATAAATGATACACGTCCGGAAAACCCACGATATTCATACCCTACTGAGCCATTAAAGGTGTGGGGTACCTGTCCGGGTATAGGAATATCTCTCTCAGTTATAATATTCTCATAAGTAGTAATAATTTCCAGGGTATTTGGATCCAGGAACTGGGTTGCATCAACTTCATAAAAAGAAAGGCTGGTTTCTGAGAATAACCGTGCATAGTTCAACCCTATTAATATTCCATCAAATGGGCTCGGAAGCATTTTTAAATTTGTTTGCAATTCAAGTTCAAATCCATATACTTTGCCTTTGTCAGAATTATTATATGAGTAAAGTGTTTGTCCCACATCGTTTGGAAAGTTCAATTCTCCGGCGATGGAATCTGTTAAGAAAATACCATTTTGTATGAAAAACACATTGCTAAGGTCCTTGTAGAAAACACCTGCTGATATAAGCCCGTACTGAATGTCCATAAATGTTACTGATAAATCATAGTTCAAAGCAGTCATATGCTTTAGCCCGGGGTTTCCGGCCCGCAACCTGTTGTTATTTTCGTCATAGACTTTATTTGGAAGTACATAGCTGTAGTCTGGCCTTGCAATGGTTTTGGCAAAAGACATTTTAATGTCTAATGAATTCAACGGATTGATTTTCATATGTAGATGCGGCAGGATTTCACCATAATCAATTGTGGTTGAGTCTGTGTCAAAGCTCCCTCTCTCACCGAAAGCACCCCGGAAGGTTACCTGGTTTGCAACGTAATCGTTCATGGAATATTCATAGCGCACACCGGGAATAATGGTTAAAAGATCTCTGTACTTAAATGTCCCCATCAGGTAGCCGGCATATACCTGTTCAAGCAAGGAATACGGATACCTTAACCTTTGAAAACTGGTGAGTAAATGGTTTTTTTCACTTTGATAGAATTTATTTGCCATATCTACATTTAGTACATATGGAAATTTATAATCTCCCCGTAGAAATTCTCCATCGGAATAATCATAATCGTAAAAAGATGCCATAGAGATATTGCTATTGACTAATTGCAGTTCTCCCGGGTCGGGATAGCGATTTATAGCCGACTGAATTATTTCATTGTTCACGTAATACCAGGGTTGCAACTGCTCAGCCGTTGCTCTAAACCGATCATTGCGGGTATATTGTCCTCCTGTTTTGAGGCTGAATGTAAAGTCGCTGGAAATTTCAATATCATACTGAAAATTTAATAAGGCGGTATTGTTTGTTTCAGACACAGTATCTACAACGTGACTCAAAGAGCGAAGATAAGAACCTTCAACATCAAAATCTGCATTGGCTATGATATCGTCAATGGAAGAAGATTGATTGGTTCCGGCAGTATCATTATTATAAGCAGGATAGGGAAATACAAGGGTTAACTGATGCGGGGTAATATTATTTGTTTTTGAATGATTGTAATTCCAGTCTATGGTTAGATTTCCGAATTTATGTTCACCCCTGACTGAAGTGGAGAATACATCCAGATAAATCTCCTTATCCTGTATTTGGGTGGCATAATCGTAACTTATGGCGCCGGGTTGAAAAATTGCCTGTCGTTCTATCTGATCCCTATTGGTTCTGCTATATAGGGAATACCAGGAAATATTATGGTTTTTAAATAAATAATCAAGGTTTAAACTTCCACCATACCTGGTTCTTATCTCATTTCTATCAGTTAATTCAACAAAATTACTGATTACATCAAATACATCGTTTTGCTTTCCTTCCTGAACTGTTTCAGCCCCAAATATGTCGGATCCCCGGTTTACTCTTTCATAATTCCCCTGCACAATTACTCCAAGAGATCCGTCTAAAAACCGCTTACTTGCCTGTCCGCTGAACAGGTGGTTTCTTGGGTCGTTATGTTGCACGTTGTAACCGCCCCCTATTCTGAACATGGCTTGTGGTTTTTCAGGAGCTTTTTTAAGCACAAGGTTTACCGTACCGCCAATGGCATCTCCATTCATGTCAGGAGTGGGTGATTTAAAAACTTCTATGCCCGATAGCAAATCAGATGATATTAAACTTAGATCAACAGATTTATTGTTGGGATCATTGGAAGGCATTTTTACACCATTTATGGTAATAGCAGTATGCTTTGGGGATAATCCACGAACCATAATCTTTTGCCCTTCTCCGGCACTTCTTTGAACTGCTACCCCGGGCAAACGGCCAATGGCTTCAGCAGCATTTACATCGGGGAGTTCTTTGATTTTATCTTCGGAAACTACGTTTACAATTTTATCTGAGTTAAATTGCTGGTTCATGGCTTTCCGCTGTCCTAGTAATTGTGCGGTTATCACAACTTCTTCACCCTGGATGGAAGCAGATTTGAGGTTGAATTCAACATTATTATTGCTTCCGGGCTGAACATTAATTTGAATACGCTGAGATTCAAACCCTATAAATGATGCTTCAATGGTTTGTTCTCCTGAAGGTACATTTGTAAGTGTAAAACGACCCTCATCATTAGTCATTGAACCAATTGTTGTGCCGTTAACATACACAGCAGCATAAGGCAATACTGACTCCTCCTGGTTGGCCCCACTACCTGTTGCAGTGGTTACAATACCTGTTACTACTGCAAAATTCTGGGCCTTAACTTGAAATTGAAAAAACAGTCCTGTTAAAAGAGCTAAAACTAGCGCGTTTCTTTTCATAGTTGTTTGTAAAATCTTGGTTAATTAGTAGTTTTTATTTGTTTTTTGATGAATTATTTCTCTGGTTAATAAAGCTAATGTCTGAGGTGGAATTCTGTCTCTCCAATTTTTGTTTACAAATCAAAAAAGGAACAGGTAAACAATCCAGCTTAAAATGGCAACAATCATGAATAATAAAGTAAATTCAAGTAGTTTAATAGTTCGTTTTAGTATATTATTTTTCACTTGTTGTACTCCAGGTTTAAATTATGTATAATCCATATAAAAAGATACTTTACTTGCTTTTTTTATAGAAACACTGAAATTTTCATTAGTAAATGTAGGGGTTTTTACCTTGGAGAATCAAATTTTAATGTTGCAAAAAACTTCAGGATTGTTGCCTTTGATCTCATAATTTGCGCAAAAAATATCAAGAATGTTGCATTATGAGCTTAAGAATAATTTTTAAAAATATTGTGATTTAGTTTGTTAGCTCATATTTCTGGCGAATGCAGAATATACTTATAATCAAAAACATCCGGGCCTAATCTTAATTTTCTAATAAGGTAAAAGCGGGAACATAATGATAGCTAATTCATATGCTTTAAAATATTTTTCCTGATGAAAGAAAAATAGTTGATCAAAATAACACAAGATGCAAAAATAAATGATAATTTATTCATTTTTAATTTCAATTATTCAGAATCTATTGTTAAGTGATTCCTTCTTTCCTGAAACTTTAACCAAAATAAGATAATAGTTTGGTTTGTTGCTGACATTATGCATGCCTTTTATGTAACTTTTCTTTCTTCGGTAATATAACCGTCTCGTGAATTATTGAATAATATTCAAAAGATGCCTGCACATTAATAGTAGATTCTTATTGTTGAAGTTGAGGTATTTATGCGCGAAATTACCAACTCTGTACTTCGTAAAAATGGAAATAAAACTTACCATGCTAACAATGAATTGGAAGGGATGTCAGATGCTTTTAAGATATTGCCTAACCTGATTTTGTGCGATATAGAAATGCCTCATATGAATGAACTGGAATTGTATGATATTCTGCAGTCAAATAATTCAACAGCCGGTATATTTTTTATTTTTCTTACTGCCTGTTCCTCTTGTTCTGATATTCGTGCTGGGATGCAACGAGGTGTGGACGATTATATTACCAAACCATTTGATAGAGAGAAATTATTCAAATAGACTGATATTAACGATTTTTTAACTTTCTAATGGCTTAATGTGAAACTGCAAATTTCCTTATAAAGGTGATCAGTTTATTTTTGATGGTTCT